>ERZ795042.9-NODE-9-length-271910-cov-106.833146_pt1 | contig 271910 bp, 197 predicted proteins | sample MGYA00375126_ERZ795042 | MGnify/ENA primary metagenome ERZ795042 (study PRJEB30171, sample SAMN05518105) | compost metagenome | isolation source: Feedstock adapted compost from Newby Island compost facility, Milpitas, CA | place: USA:Newby Island compost facility...
GCTCCTACCACGCCTGGAGACGACTTACAACGACCGTTTAGGGATAGGTTCTAGTCATAGTGTATGCCCGTCTCCGCGCTCGAAAGAGCGCGGCCCCATTGAAGGTTTGCCCGCGATGGAAAACGGCTGGCACGGCAGCGAAGGTCTCCGCGCTCGAAAGAGCGCGGCCCCATTGAAGGACTTCGCCTTCACTTTTCTGGCCCATTTTTCCCAGATGGTCTCCGCGCTCGAAAGAGCGCGGCCCCATTGAAGGTGAAACGACCACGGACCGTACTCGGACGTGCCGGTCGTCTCCGCGCTCGAAAGAGCGCGGCCCCATTGAAGGTGCAAAAGCGGCATACCACCAGGCTCCCAGAAGATGCGTCTCCGCGCTCGAAAGAGCGCGGCCCCATTGAAGGTGCAAAAGCGGCATACCACCAGGCTCCCAGAAGATGCGTCTCCGCGCTCGAAAGAGCGCGGCCCCATTGAAGGATGGGACACCCGCTTCTTCCGGGCTCATGTGACCGGGGTCTCCGCGCTCGAAAGAGCGCGGCCCCATTGAAGGCTGTAATCGAGTTAGGAGATCCTGAACAGACGCCAGGCTGTCTCCGCGCTCGAAAGAGCGCGGCCCCATTGAAGGCTCCGGCTGCCGTCGCCCGACGGCGACGGCTTCTAGTCTCCGCGCTCGAAAGAGCGCGGCCCCATTGAAGGTATGGCCCTGTTTACCAAGGCACGAATGTCTTCAGGTCTCCGCGCTCGAAAGAGCGCGGCCCCATTGAAGGTTTGTCTCCCGCAACTTTGGAAGTCCTTTCAACCACGTCTCCGCGCTCGAAAGAGCGCGGCCCCATTGAAGGCTAGTTGCGTCACATCCGGCCGACCGGCATGCAAAGGTCTCCGCGCTCGAAAGAGCGCGGCCCCATTGAAGGACAGACCATCCCGCTCGGCGTCTCATCGGCCGACAACGTCTCCGCGCTCGAAAGAGCGCGGCCCCATTGAAGGCTTGGATACGTCAGTGGCCCGCCGCCTTCTGTGGAAGTCTCCGCGCTCGAAAGAGCGCGGCCCCATTGAAGGCTGTTCTGTCATGTGCATCGGCCGGCCTCTCACCGGCGGGTCTCCGCGCTCGAAAGAGCGCGGCCCCATTGAAGGGAGCCGAGGCCCAGCCTCCCGCAGACGGAGGCGCCTTGTCTCCGCGCTCGAAAGAGCGCGGCCCCATTGAAGGCGCGGCGCACACGATCGCGCCGACCGGCCGCCACCCTGTCTCCGCGCTCGAAAGAGCGCGGCCCCATTGAAGGCAAAGCGGGCATGGCACGAAGCGCCGTCGCAGGTCCGGTCTCCGCGCTCGAAAGAGCGCGGCCCCATTGAAGGGATTGGCAAGCTGGTGTCTTTGCTTGCCGGGGTCGAGTCTCCGCGCTCGAAAGAGCGCGGCCCCATTGAAGGTCGCTGCAATAAAATTTTTGTCCCCAAAATTGGGGACGTCTCCGCGCTCGAAAGAGCGCGGCCCCATTGAAGGGCGCCCGCCGGTGGGCCAGGCCGGCCGGATCACTGAGTCTCCGCGCTCGAAAGAGCGCGGCCCCATTGAAGGAAAACGCACCCGCCCTTTTTTAGGTCAACTCCACGCCGTCTCCGCGCTCGAAAGAGCGCGGCCCCATTGAAGGCATCTCGTCCCACCGCATCCACGCTATGGGAATAGGGGGTCTCCGCGCTCGAAAGAGCGCGGCCCCATTGAAGGCTGGGAAGTCTGCTGCTGCTGTGGCGGCTGCTGCACCGGTCTCCGCGCTCGAAAGAGCGCGGCCCCATTGAAGGTTGGCTTGGGTGCACAAAGGCGGTCGGCAACCCCGAAGTCTCCGCGCTCGAAAGAGCGCGGCCCCATTGAAGGTCGCTGCCATGGCGCGCCTGCCGGGATCCGAATATTGGGTCTCCGCGCTCGAAAGAGCGCGGCCCCATTGAAGGCTCAAGCGCCCAGATGGCCTGGATAGCGTCCACCACCCGTCTCCGCGCTCGAAAGAGCGCGGCCCCATTGAAGGGTCGACCTAATGAACATGGCGCGTACGGTGAACGCGGTCTCCGCGCTCGAAAGAGCGCGGCCCCATTGAAGGATCGCTGCCAAGAGCAGCCTCCCGCAGACGGAGGCGCCTGTCTCCGCGCTCGAAAGAGCGCGGCCCCATTGAAGGGGATAATCTCGACGCTGAATTCAGCAGTGATGCCTTCGTCTCCGCGCTCGAAAGAGCGCGGCCCCATTGAAGGCCCGATGAGCGCCCGTGCGACCACATGGCTCTTTTGCGTCTCCGCGCTCGAAAGAGCGCGGCCCCATTGAAGGTTATTTTCTCGCTCATGTTTCCTCATTTCCTTGGTCTCGTCTCCGCGCTCGAAAGAGCGCGGCCCCATTGAAGGAGGGCCGTTTAGCACCTTTTTTGACCTTGTTGTGTCCAGTCTCCGCGCTCGAAAGAGCGCGGCCCCATTGAAGGGCACGTTGGCATTGGTCGTACCGGCCACGCTCTCCGAGTCTCCGCGCTCGAAAGAGCGCGGCCCCATTGAAGGCGCACGCACCCACTCTGCCACCACTGTCTGGCATTTCGTCTCCGCGCTCGAAAGAGCGCGGCCCCATTGAAGGTGCGGGATCGGGGGATGGCCGCTGGCGCTTGAGCTGGTCTCCGCGCTCGAAAGAGCGCGGCCCCATTGAAGGTTGATGGCCCAGTGGATGTAGTTGGCGTTCGTGCTGGTCTCCGCGCTCGAAAGAGCGCGGCCCCATTGAAGGCCCGGCTCGGGACGGTCTAACGCGCCGGCCATCGGGGTCTCCGCGCTCGAAAGAGCGCGGCCCCATTGAAGGAGCCCGTTGAAAAGCCATCTGCTGAGAAGATTTTCAAGTCTCCGCGCTCGAAAGAGCGCGGCCCCATTGAAGGCACTTCGGACGCCCCCAACAGTTTGGGCAATTCCGGTCTCCGCGCTCGAAAGAGCGCGGCCCCATTGAAGGGTTTCGCTGTTGAATCCCCCGGCAGCCCGATTGCTGAGTCTCCGCGCTCGAAAGAGCGCGGCCCCATTGAAGGTCGAGCCGCCCTCACCCGTGCCGTTCGGCCTCCCGGCCGGTCTCCGCGCTCGAAAGAGCGCGGCCCCATTGAAGGCAAGGTGCCCCGATGGTGTCTGTTGAACGATCTCATGTCTCCGCGCTCGAAAGAGCGCGGCCCCATTGAAGGCAATGACAACGCGGCCGTCCTCGGTCACCATAATTGTGGTCTCCGCGCTCGAAAGAGCGCGGCCCCATTGAAGGGATGAGCTCATTGTTCACGCTCATAGTCATAGTGTATGCGTCTCCGCGCTCGAAAGAGCGCGGCCCCATTGAAGGTCCTGCACTTCGCACTGCTCTATGCGCACTCCGTAGTCTCCGCGCTCGAAAGAGCGCGGCCCCATTGAAGGCGGGGTGGCTGCTCAGACACGCTGGGCAATAACGCAGTCTCCGCGCTCGAAAGAGCGCGGCCCCATTGAAGGTATATGACTTCCCTGGCGCCTAGACGGCGGCCGTCCCCGTCTCCGCGCTCGAAAGAGCGCGGCCCCATTGAAGGTGTGGAAGCATTCTCCGAATTACCGGGTGGGGCACCGCGTCTCCGCGCTCGAAAGAGCGCGGCCCCATTGAAGGGGCGGACACGACTGACGGATGGGACAGCTTCGCCTGTGTCTCCGCGCTCGAAAGAGCGCGGCCCCATTGAAGGAGTTGCATGCATCAATCCGGCACGAAGACCTCCCAGGTCTCCGCGCTCGAAAGAGCGCGGCCCCATTGAAGCTACGCCAGGTCCTGCCTGGCGATCCATGGCGCATCCGTCTCCGCGCTCGAAAGAGCGCGGCCCCATTGAAGCGTGTGCGGAGCGCCCGCGTAAATAAGTTCCAGCGGCATGTCTCCGCGCTCGAAAGAGCGCGGCCCCATTGAAGCTCCATTCCAGACCAGCTTCATATACCTTCCACTGCGGGCCTGTCTCCGCGCTCGAAAGAGCGCGGCCCCATTGAAGCGTCGGACCGCGAAATAACGGGAAAACACTTCTGGCCGGTCTCCGCGCTCGAAAGAGCGCGGCCCCATTGAAGCTGTGGTATGTCGCCGCCAAGGCCAAGGCTTTGGCGGGTCTCCGCGCTCGAAAGAGCGCGGCCCCATTGAAGCCTTTGGAGCTGCCAGATTTCCCCCACCACAGAACATGTCTCCGCGCTCGAAAGAGCGCGGCCCCATTGAAGCGGTCGGTAGATGGAGAGCTGGAGACCGGGCTGGGTGTGTCTCCGCGCTCGAAAGAGCGCGGCCCCATTGAAGCGGTGCTGCCGTCTTACATCGAAGAAAGTGTGAGCGGTAGTCTCCGCGCTCGAAAGAGCGCGGCCCCATTGAAGCTACTTCCCCCGCAGCTTCCTCTCACACTCCAGCGTGTTGTCTCCGCGCTCGAAAGAGCGCGGCCCCATTGAAGGCCCGTCGTGCGTCGTGATCATCCGCACCGCCGACGGGTCTCCGCGCTCGAAAGAGCGCGGCCCCATTGAAGGCTCTCCACTCCAGCCGCCTGTGGTTCCAGCCGTGAGGTCTCCGCGCTCGAAAGAGCGCGGCCCCATTGAAGGAGTGGGGCGGGGTGGCTTGGGGGGCAGGGTGGCCGACGGGTCTCCGCGCTCGAAAGAGCGCGGCCCCATTGAAGGGCCGCCTGGAACAACCTTCCGCATACCTCACACCTCGTCTCCGCGCTCGAAAGAGCGCGGCCCCATTGAAGGGCATGACCGCCGACGAGAACGGCGCCTCGACTATGTCTCCGCGCTCGAAAGAGCGCGGCCCCATTGAAGGGATGTCTGGGTGGCCTGCCGCGTAGACGATGCCGGCTTGTCTCCGCGCTCGAAAGAGCGCGGCCCCATTGAAGGTTTGGCCACTTCTAGAGCGGCCTCATACGAGAGGCCCGTCTCCGCGCTCGAAAGAGCGCGGCCCCATTGAAGGCAGCGTGGGCGTGGCGGCCGCGCCGAGATCCACCTCGTCTCCGCGCTCGAAAGAGCGCGGCCCCATTGAAGGGCGTGACGCGGAAGTTCGCGAGGTCCGACTTGCTCGTGGTCTCCGCGCTCGAAAGAGCGCGGCCCCATTGAAGGAGACATAAGGCACTAACTGTCCAACACGCGATGCCCAGCCAGGTCTCCGCGCTCGAAAGAGCGCGGCCCCATTGAAGGGGACCTCCATGTTCTTCAGCAACCTCCTGAACCTCCGGTCTCCGCGCTCGAAAGAGCGCGGCCCCATTGAAGGTGTATAATTGGGCGGGAGCTTTCTGGAACAGGCTGGGGTCTCCGCGCTCGAAAGAGCGCGGCCCCATTGAAGGCGTCCGCGCTAACGGGACCGCGGAAGTCACCATCTACGCGTCTCCGCGCTCGAAAGAGCGCGGCCCCATTGAAGGGCGAGTGCATCCGGCTGCCTCGAGGCGACTGGCGATGGTGTCTCCGCGCTCGAAAGAGCGCGGCCCCATTGAAGGCCCGCTTGCGCGCATGCATGTTATGGTGTATGCTATGTCTCCGCGCTCGAAAGAGCGCGGCCCCATTGAAGGGGGCGGCCACTAATCGGGTGTCGGATCGCGCGGGCGTAGGTCTCCGCGCTCGAAAGAGCGCGGCCCCATTGAAGGCAGATCAACAAATTTGTTTCCCCGGCCTGGAATCGGGTCTCCGCGCTCGAAAGAGCGCGGCCCCATTGAAGGCGGCCTGTTCGGGTCATGCTGCATCATCGTCATCTCCGTCTCCGCGCTCGAAAGAGCGCGGCCCCATTGAAGGCCCGCGCCGCGCGGTTTTTCTGCCTCTTGGTTGCTGGTCTCCGCGCTCGAAAGAGCGCGGCCCCATTGAAGGGGGCAACCGTTTCTGCGGCCATGGCCGGGCGCGCCTCGTCTCCGCGCTCGAAAGAGCGCGGCCCCATTGAAGGTTTCCGCCAACTCTCCGTTACTGATGGATCCGGACGTGGTCTCCGCGCTCGAAAGAGCGCGGCCCCATTGAAGGCTCCAGTTGTACCGATTGGTGCGCAGGATGTATGTGCGTCTCCGCGCTCGAAAGAGCGCGGCCCCATTGAAGGACGACCTGCTGCGCAACCATCCTCCAGGATGGCGGCGTCTCCGCGCTCGAAAGAGCGCGGCCCCATTGAAGGGTCCCAAACCCAGATCTGTTTTCCATCTTTAAGCCAGTCTCCGCGCTCGAAAGAGCGCGGCCCCATTGAAGGAAAGCGAGGACACGGCCTTTCAATTGCGGCTGGAAGGTCTCCGCGCTCGAAAGAGCGCGGCCCCATTGAAGGCATTGGATGCACGTGTTACGACCAAAGGAGAGGTCCAGTCTCCGCGCTCGAAAGAGCGCGGCCCCATTGAAGGCACCCGGCACTGGACCTCGCGGTTGCTTTCCACCAATGTCTCCGCGCTCGAAAGAGCGCGGCCCCATTGAAGGCTGAGGGCTGCCTGGAGGCTGGCCAGGTAGTCCGGGGTCTCCGCGCTCGAAAGAGCGCGGCCCCATTGAAGGGTCGGGCAATGGGCGGATTCCGTGCGGGCCGCTCTGTCTCCGCGCTCGAAAGAGCGCGGCCCCATTGAAGGCGGGCCTGTGTGGGCGGCCAGCAGGCGCAGGCCCTCGTCTCCGCGCTCGAAAGAGCGCGGCCCCATTGAAGGGACCTCGATGTAGAGCGTGCGGGTGCCGTCTGTGGCCAGTCTCCGCGCTCGAAAGAGCGCGGCCCCATTGAAGGCGACTCCGGATCCGGGGTCACCGGGAGCGGGGTTGCGGGGTCTCCGCGCTCGAAAGAGCGCGGCCCCATTGAAGGTTCGATCCCACCAGCCAGCCACAGTCCCGCGCGACGCGTCTCCGCGCTCGAAAGAGCGCGGCCCCATTGAAGGCGTATCCGGGAAACCAAAACAAATTGCGGAAGCCCATTTGTCTCCGCGCTCGAAAGAGCGCGGCCCCATTGAAGGCGGTGACGATGTTCACCCCCGAGAACATCATCCGGGGTCTCCGCGCTCGAAAGAGCGCGGCCCCATTGAAGGACGAGTCCTTCCAATTGTCGCTGTCCCCCCACCTGCCGGGTCTCCGCGCTCGAAAGAGCGCGGCCCCATTGAAGCGAAGAGGCTGGCCTGCCGATCTTTTGGCGCAGGCAGTCTCCGCGCTCGAAAGAGCGCGGCCCCATTGAAGCGTGCGGCCCTCCCAGCCGCTTGGACCGGTGGGTTGTGTCTCCGCGCTCGAAAGAGCGCGGCCCCATTGAAGCACGCAACAAATCGAGCAGTAATTGTATGCGCGAGCGAGTCTCCGCGCTCGAAAGAGCGCGGCCCCATTGAAGCTGTCCGGCGAATGGCTCAGGGTCAATGTTTTAAATAAGTCTCCGCGCTCGAAAGAGCGCGGCCCCATTGAAGCATGGAACAGCTCAAGCCCGTGCACTCCACGAAACTGGTGTCTCCGCGCTCGAAAGAGCGCGGCCCCATTGAAGGGAAAAACGCGCCCGACTAAGACGCTGGCTGGAGGGCGGTCTCCGCGCTCGAAAGAGCGCGGCCCCATTGAAGGTGGGGACAAGACACAGCCACCAGACCTGCTAAGATGCCGTCTCCGCGCTCGAAAGAGCGCGGCCCCATTGAAGGTGAATTCTAGCGGCCCCCTTCAGCCGCGTCACCGTAAGGTCTCCGCGCTCGAAAGAGCGCGGCCCCATTGAAGGAGGATGATGCATGACCTGTACCAGAGCCTGACCGGCGTCTCCGCGCTCGAAAGAGCGCGGCCCCATTGAAGGGCCTCTCTGCCGGAGAGAGGCAAGCCCTTGAATGGGTGGTCTCCGCGCTCGAAAGAGCGCGGCCCCATTGAAGGGAACAGAAGGGCCCAGCAAGACGGCAGCTGGGCGCGTCTCCGCGCTCGAAAGAGCGCGGCCCCATTGAAGGCGGCGCCAGCGACTGCTGCGCCCAGTACGGCGTAGCGGGTCTCCGCGCTCGAAAGAGCGCGGCCCCATTGAAGGGCCCCGGCGGCACCTCTGATATATCCGCTGCATGCGGGTCTCCGCGCTCGAAAGAGCGCGGCCCCATTGAAGGGCGGCCGCCAGGGCAAAGGCTCTGGCGGACTACAAAGAGTCTCCGCGCTCGAAAGAGCGCGGCCCCATTGAAGGTGAAGGGCGCACCGGCGTTCACGCCCGGCAGGATGACCGTCTCCGCGCTCGAAAGAGCGCGGCCCCATTGAAGGCGGAACTTGCCGCGCACAGGCTTCGCCTGTACGCGCTGTCTCCGCGCTCGAAAGAGCGCGGCCCCATTGAAGGGTTTTCAGGGGGCATTTTTTGGGGGCATTGCCCACCCGTCTCCGCGCTCGAAAGAGCGCGGCCCCATTGAAGGGTTGATACTCCTGCCGGCCGTCTGCCCGCAGTGAACGTCTCCGCGCTCGAAAGAGCGCGGCCCCATTGAAGCATCGCTTCCCGTTTTCCGGGGCTGTGACGTCGGCGGGTCTCCGCGCTCGAAAGAGCGCGGCCCCATTGAAGCGGCTCCAATCCGAGCGACACGGCCGACACTGACTACACGTCTCCGCGCTCGAAAGAGCGCGGCCCCATTGAAGCTGGCTGAGAATGTTGAAGTTGGGTTTACGGATGCCGAGTCTCCGCGCTCGAAAGAGCGCGGCCCCATTGAAGCGCGGAAGCGTTTGATCTGCGCGTGGAGGATATTGTTGTCTCCACGCTCGAAAGAGCGCGGCCCCATTGAAGGGGCACGGTTCCTGCTGCGCCGGCAGCACGCGCCGACAGTCTCCGCGCTCGAAAGAGCGCGGCCCCATTGAAGGCTCGCTGATGGACGCGCTCGGAAACTGATCTGCGCAGGGTCTCCGCGCTCGAAAGAGCGCGGCCCCATTGAAGGATGCGCAGCGAACTAAATACGGCACGCGGTTTTCCCGTCTCCGCGCTCGAAAGAGCGCGGCCCCATTGATGTCGTGCGAAGCCTGCGATGTACGGAGAACAGGAGGCGGTTTTTGCAACTGTACCGGTTGAGGTTTCGGAGGCGTCTTCGCCGGATCCGTCTGCAGCATCTGCCCGGCCATCGCCCAATATGCGCAGCCAAGATTCGTTGGCACCGTTGGCACCGTTGGCACCCTGCATGTGCAGCAGCCGCGCCCACGCGGCTCGTGTCCGGAGGATCACACCCAGAAGCCGATTCAGTATCGTCAGCCCGAAGGTCTCGACGTGGCGGAAGGATTGGCGAGCCCGAACGTCGAGCCGTGCACGAGGAAACCGATGATCGCGGCGATGCCAAATCGCAGTTTCGCGCCCGGTCGGGTGGCTGCAGAGGATGTGCCTTGCCACAGGAGCCGACACGGGTATCCCGGCGCCTGCCCAAGGACCATTTATCGTGTCACCGCCCGGAGCAGGCCGGTCAGGATGAAAGGACCGGCACGCCATCTGTGCAGCGCCGGCATGAGGCTGCGCCCGGCTGTCGCCCATGAGGGAGACAGGGCGAAACGGCCCACTGCCGGTACACACCAGAGCGGCCTGCCAGCAGGCCGTCTGCGCCGTAAGCACGGATTTGCATGGTTACGGCTCGCCGATGGATGTGGCCGCCATGGTGCAGGTTGCTGGTTTGCTGCCGTCCTGTTGACCGGACCGGCGTTGCGCTCACACACGGTGGGGCCCTGGTCGCGTATGGCCCGGCCAATTTCGTCCAATTGCTGCCGGGGTTCCCGTGCGCCGCGCGCGTAAAGATCTTGAGCGGGGTTTCCATTCGTTTTACTCTGCGGGCATGGCGCTGTTGATGGTGGTGTTGGGCATGATGGTTGCGATGGTCTGCCTGTTTGTAGCTGGCCTGGGCTTCGCCATCTGGCCTTGGCTCCTGCCGGCCGCCCTGTTTATTGCCTGGTTGGACTGGGTCATGGATTCCAGCACGCGCCGGTAATGCCGGCGGGATGACTTCGTGGCATGCATGGCCGCGCGCAGGGCGCATGCGTCACCAGCCGGGCTCTGCTCATACAGCTGCCCGGCTCGGAGCTCGAGCTTGTCCGGGTACATGCCCGGGCCTCGTCCGGCGCCAGGCCGGCTGCAGGGCCGACCAGGGTGGCCCCGCGTGCCACGTGAAAAGAAGGGCGGTGTTTTCCGCGTGCATGCATGGGCGGTTCCGGGGCGGGATAACCGGGGACCGGTTGGCGCGAATGGCCGATCGAGGAGGGATGGATCCGAATTCGCCCTGCACGTCGGGGGCCAGGGTGGCGGGCTCGGAGGCGCGCAGCGGGATGCCGCGCCGAAAGGCCTCTTTACCATCGTCGAGAGTGGGGCTGACAGTCGCCATGGATCCCTTGGATGGGAGAGTGCGGCGCTTTCCGATGACCCACCGGGCGCGGGCGGTCAACCGGCGGGTTCATGGGTCGATCCGGCCACTTTTTCAGGGAAGGTCGTGGACATCACAACGTCCGCGAGGGCGAGTCCACAAAGCGTGGGCGGACTGCGCCGGTTGAACTCATGGATCTCCGCGCTCCGCAGAGTGCGGACATCCGGCGCGGCCCGGGCCGGACCGGTGAGCCTGCAAGTGCGATTGCCGCCGGTCCACTGGCGCCGTTCCCATTGAAGGTACTGCCCGAGCCGCAGGTTCGCGTGTTCAGCGCGGGCCTGTCGGTGCGAGCGGTGGCGCGACAAATCCATCCGGCCTGCAGGCGGCCGGCCATGCAGCAGCTTCGGTGGTGTCAGTAGTCGGAGGGTCCGGACAGCAAGGTTTCCTCGGTCCCGGCTCGAGGCCGGAGCCGAGCGCCCGGTCAGGGGGTGGCAGTGGAGGCGGGCATGATTTGAGAGGATGGGCCTGCCATCGGTGGGTCCGGACGGACTTGCCATGGCGGGGAATTCGTGTTTTTTCGGGGCATGCACGGGCCTCGCGTGGCTTTGTGGGTGTGGATACTGGGTCTCGCAGCCGGACGGGCGGTGGAGTGGGATTGGTGGGTTTTCTGGGGCACGTATACGGGCGGCGGAAGCCGGGGGATTTACGTATCGCGTTTCGACGGCATCCGGGGCCGGCTCACGCCGCCGCAGCTTTGCGCGGAGCTGCCGCACCCGAGTTTTCTGAGCCCGGCTCGGAACGGTCGCTTTCTCTACGCGGTGAGCGAGACTGGTGATGGCCGGGGCAGCGGTGGCCGGGTGGCCGGGTTTGCCGTGGACGACCGGGCAGGATCGTTGCGCCCTTTGGGACAACGGTCATCGGGCGGGGACGGCCCTTGCCACGTTTCCACGGATGCGCGTGGGCGTTGGTTGTTCGTGGCGAATTACGGGAGCGGGAGTGTGGCGGTGTTGCCGGTGGACAGGCAGGGGCGGCCGGGCGATCCCAGGCAGGTGATCCGTCACACGGGTTCCGGGGTTCACCCGGAGCGGCAACGCGGGCCGCATGCTCATCAGAGCCTGCCGAGTCCGGAGGGCCGGTATGTGTTGGTATGCGATTTGGGGCTGGACCAGGTCCGGGTTTACCGGTGGCGGCTGTGGCGTGGCGCGCTGGAGGAGGCTCCGGTGTCGGTTCTGGCGACGGCTCCGGGCTCCGGACCGCGGCATTTGTCTTTTCACCCGAATGGACGGTACGCGTACGTGGTCAACGAGCTGGATTCGACGCTGACCGCCTGCCGGTGGGACGAGAGGTCGGGCCGGTTGGATCCGTTGCAAACGCTTTCCACGCTGCCACCCGGGGTCGACCCCTCCACGAACACGACGGCCGAGGTGGCGGTGCATCCGTCCGGGAAGTGGGTGTACGTATCGAACCGCGGCCATGATTCGATCGCGATGTTTCGCGTGGATCCGGAGTCCGGCCGGATTGGGTTGCTGGGACAGGAGAGCACGCGGGGACGCAGACCGCGGCATTTTGCCCTGGATCCGGACGGGCGCTGGTGTTTGGTGGCCCATCAGGACAGCGACACGGTCGTGGTGTTTCGCGTGGATGCCCGGACGGGGAGACTTTTGTACACGGGACATTCCATCCGGGTACCCAGCCCGGTTTGTGCGGTATTTGCAAGAGTCAACGACCGCTGAACCATGAGGGACGCGGGTGCGCAAGGCCCCGCGGCCGGCCTGCAGGGACGCCGAAGCGCGGCGAGAGGAGCGGCAGACGAACGGTGGCTCCCATGCGCCGGGCAAAACGTCCGGCCGGGGCTGCCGGACCGGGCGGCTCGTGGGAGGGAGTAAAGAACGGGATCTGGAGCGGAGGAAGGCGATGAAACTGGTCGAGGTCAAAAAAACGCTGTCGCTGGATGACTACGCCTCATTTGCGCATTTGGCGCGCGCTGTGGAGGATTTGCGGGCGGAGGCGCGGACGCTCGTGCCGCGGCTGCAGGGCCGGCGCGTGTTGATGGTGAACTCCACCGCGCAGGGCGGGGGTGTGGCGGAAATGTTGCCCACGCAGGTGCAACTGTTGCGCGAACTGGGCCTGGAGGTGAACTGGGCGGTGATCGAATCGGACCGTCCGGAGTTCTTCAAACTCACCAAGCACATTCACAATCTGATTCACGGAGAGGGGACGCCGCATCTGGATGCCGACGCACAGGCGTTGTATGACGCGGTGAGTCGGGAGAATGCAGACCGGCTTCGCGAGCTGCTGCGACCGAACGACATCCTGGTGGTTCACGATCCCCAGCCGCTGGGGGCCGGTTGCCTGTTGCGGCGCGAGTTGCCGATCAAGGCGATATGGCGCTGCCACATTGGGCTGGATGAGCACAACGAAGCGACCCGGGCGGCGTGGCAATTCCTGCGGCCCCATGCGGAGGTGTACGATCACGCGGTGTTTTCGGCACCGGAGTACATCCCGGATTTTCTGGCGGGTCGAGCCACGGTGATCCATCCTGCCATCGATCCGCTGAGCCACAAGAACCGCGTCCTGCACCCGCACAAACTGGTGGGGATTCTTTGCAATGCCGGGCTGGCACGGACGCATGCGCCGGTGTTGACGGCACCATTCCCCACAGCGGCGCGAAGGCTTCAGGCAGACGGCCGGTTCGGGCCGGCGACCGAGCCGGACGAGATTGGGTTGCTTTACCGGCCCATTGTGACGCAGGTGTCCCGTTGGGATCGCCTGAAAGGTTTTGCTCCCTTGATGGAGGGCTTTTTGCGCTTCAAAGAATGCCGCCCTTCCGCGGCGAACCACCGTCAGATGCGGCACACTCGAAGGCGTGAGATCGTGCGACTGGTGCTGGCGGGTCCGGATCCGGACTCCATCCAGGACGATCCGGAGGGGGTTGAGGTGCTGGAGGAATTGTGTGCCCGATATCGCGAACTGCCGCCGGAGTGCCAGCGGGACATTGTGATCCTGAGCCTGCCGATGGATTCGCGGAAGCTCAATGCCCTCATCGTGAATGCACTCCAGCGCTCCTCGGTGGTCGTGGTGCAGAATTCACTCCGGGAGGGATTTGGTCTCACCGTCACGGAAGCCATGTGGAAAGGGGTGCCGGTGCTGGCAAGCTCGGCGTGCGGACTGCGCCAGCAGGTGCGGGATGGTGTGGACGGTCGGATGGTGAGCGACCCGACCAATCCCGATGAAATCGCTGCCGTGCTGGATGACATGATGCAACAGCCCCCGGCGTTGGAACGCTGGGGCCGCAATGCCCAACTGCGCGTGTACAACGAGTTTCTGGTCTTTGCCCAGTTGAGCCGCTGGCTGAGGCTCTGGACGAGAGTAACCCGCAAATAACCCGCGTTTCACGCCGGTCGCCGTGGGTGAAACCTCCGCCGGGGTTTGCCGCGGGGCCCGTCTCCTCTCCGCCCGCCGGCCGCGGAGGCAGGTTCCTCCAAGCGGGCCAATGCCCGAACGCCGATTCGTGAGGGGCTCTGAGGAACCGCGGCAGATTCAAGTAAGGCCGGGCGGGCGAGGGCGGCCACGTTGAACGATTCCAGGATTCCCAGGGCGCCGGTCGGTTCGACCGGTTGCGTTCGGCCCAGGGCGAGGAAGACGTCAGGATGGAGGTTGGGCAGTGTGACGATGTCGATCAGGCAACCGTCGGCCGCTTCGGCGCCCGCCGCCACGGCCGCCTCCACGGCTGCCGTGTCCCCGCCCACGAGGATCATGTACTTGCCCGAACAGATGGACCGTGAGAGGAGGAGCCGGACATTGCCTCCTTTGAGAACGGTGTCGGCAACGGCAAAGCCGGCCGCCACGCTGGAAAGTTCGGTCAGGCCGATGGATGTCTCCGTCATGGGTTCAGAACCTCCGGTGCGCAAGAGAGCGCATTGCATCCGAATCAGCTTTCCGGAACGCTCGACGGTGGGGGTTCGAAAATTCGATGGTTTCCTGCCCGAAGATTCCCCTGTCCCGGTGCACGAAAGAGAGCCCGGGATGCCGGTCTCCGATTCCCGGGACCTGCCGGGACCGTGCCGGAAAAGCTCGGAGGAGAGGAACGATCCCGATCATGGCTCCAGTACGATTTCTTGATCGGTAACGGTGCGGACCGTGGCATGCACCGGCGCGTGCAAGAGGGCTCCCAGCGTTCCCTCGGGCGGCAGGCCGATGACCTGGCCGGCGTGCACGCGTTGGCCGGGGCGAACCCGGGGTATGCACGGCGCGCCGGCGCTTTGCCGGAGGGGCAGCGTGAGCCGGGCGGGAGAGAGAGTGACGTCGCGCAGCGGTGCCGGCCGATCGAACTCCGTGACATGGAGCCTGCGGATGAGAGACCGGATCGGGACTCGTCGACCTTCGCGCAGGAGATGAGGTCTGATGCGGGTGGATCCGGTCCATGGAATGCCGGCGCGGCGTAGACAGGCCCTGGCCTCGTCACAAGCTTCCTTGGGGTAGAGTTCTTCCGGACAGGCGTACAAGGTGCACAATCCGCAGGCGCAGCAGAGCGCGGCCCACCGGCTTAACAGCTCCGCCCCGCTGGCAGTGAAAGCGAGCGTGCGCATGACCTGGTGGGGTTCCACCGCATAACCGAGGAGGTAACGCGGACAGTACTCGGTGCAATAGCGGCACTGGTCACAGGCCGACCTGCCGATGCGTGCACGCAGGTTGTCGGGCGTGAGCCTGCGGCGGATGACGGGATGAGATCGTGGCAGGATCACGACGCCGGTGGCGGTTTGGGTCACGGGAGTGTCCAGATCATCAGCAACCTGCCCCATCATCAGCCCGCCGACAACCAGGACAGGTTCGTCGGTGAGCAAGCCTCACGCGGCCGCGATGCAATCACGGTAAGGGGTTCCGATCGGCACCCGCAAGGTCACCGGATCCCTCACCGTGCCGGCGATTGTCAGGGTCTTGTGCGTGACGGGCCGGCCGTCTGCTGCGGCGGCCACATTGACGAAGGTCTCGACGTTGCTGACCAGGAACCCCCACGTTCAGGGGAATCCCACGCGGCGGGATGAGCCGCCCGGTTACGGTGTAAACAAGGTCGTATTCATCACCGGCGGGATAGTAATCGCCCAACAGGTGGATGCGGATCGCTGTGCCCCGGCAGGCTGCCTGCACGGCCTCGACGGCCCGGACCCGCTTTGCCTTGATGGCAATGACGCCCTCCGACGCGCCCACGGCTTCCATGGCTCGCTGCACGCCGCGTACCAGGGCTGCGGCGTGGTTTTCCATGATGGCAGCGTCCTTGTGAAGGAGCGGCTCGCACTCGGCTCAGTTGGCGATGACGATCTCCGCACGGCCGGAGAGTTTGACGTGGGTGGGGAAACCGGCACCGCCGGCACCCACGACGCCGGCCCGGTGGACCTGTTCCGCCAGGTTCATTTTCCCACGGCGGAGGAGTGTGCGCCCACGGCTCGAATCTGCCAATCCCAAAGGAATTCCTCACGGCCATCCTGTGCGCCGGAAGCCACGGAGACAGCTCTGGGGTGCGCGGTCTTGCAAGGACCGGGTGCGGCTCGGCCCGTGCCACCCCGGGCCGGTGGGGATGGACAGGACGAACCCGGAGGATTGCAGTCGATCGGACGTGCCGCTGTTCAGATTCCCCGGCATCGGTTCGAGACCCGGACCTGTCGGAGCGAACCGCCCCAGCAACCGGAGCCGCGGCGGGTTCCGGGTCTGAACCGCTCAGGCCTTGAGAATCGCGACGCTATCCGGCGGCAGCCATACACCGCCGTCCCGCAAGGCCACGGCAGGGTCGGACGCCAGGACCAGGGTGCGAGCCCGCATGGGGAGCGGGACCATCCGGGCAGAGGCGCCGAGGTTCACGGCGATCCCGAAGGGCGGCCGCGTAAACGAGAGCCATCGTTCCGTCTCGTCGAACACCACCTGTACCGAGTCCAAAGGGCCCGCATGCAGGGCGCGCTCGGATCGGCGCAGCCGGATCAACTGCCGATGCCAAGCCAACAAGTCCGCATGCCCTTCCCGGTGAATCTCGGACCAATCCAATTTCGACCGGGCGAAGGTGTCGGGGTCCTGTGGATCGGGAATCTCCTCGGGTTTCCAACCAAACGCGGCGAACTCCCGGCGGCGGCCCTCCCGGACGGCCCGGGCCAGCTCGGGTTCACGGTGATCCGTGAAGTAGAGAAAAGGACTGGACGCGGCCCATTCCTCACCCTGGAACAGCAGGGGCACGAAAGGCGAGGTCAGTACCAGGGCAGCGGCGATTTTGAGGCGCCGTTGATCGAGCAGGTGGGAGAGCCGCTCGCCGCGGGCCCGATTCCCCACCTGATCATGGTTCTGCGCGTAGCCCAGGAACCGGGATCCATCGAGGCCCTCGGGTTTACGGCCGTGGGATCGCTTTCGATAGTGGGAATAACAACCGTCGTAGACGTAGGCCTGGCGCAGGGCCTTGGCGAGGTGCGCGAACGCACCGAAATCGGCGTAATAACCGTTGCGCTCGCCGGTGAGCAGGGCGTGGAGGGCATGGTGGAAATCATCGCTCCACTGCGCGTCGTGGGCGAAACCTCCGCGTTCCCGCGGCCAAAGCAGGCGGGGATCGTTCAGATCGCTCTCCGGGATGAGGAGGAGCGGCCGGCCAAGGGTGCGCGAGAGCTCGCGGACCTCGTCGGCGAGTTGTTCGAGAAACGGACGTGCACTTTGATCGAAAATGGCGTGGACGGCGTCGAGGCGGAGCCCGTCGAAATGGTAGTCGCGCAGCCACATGAGGGCATTGTCACAGAAAAACCGCCGGACCTCGTCGCTGTAGGGGCCGTCGAAATTGACGGCGGGGCCCCAGGGCGTGTGATATCGGTCATTGAAATAGGGGGAAAAACGTCCCAGATAGTTGCCGGAGGGTCCCAGGTGGTTGTACACCACGTCCAACAGGACGGCCAGGCCACGGGCATGGCACGCGTTGACGAAGCGCTTGAGTCCGTCCGGCCCTCCGTAGGCATGGTGAGGGGCAAAAAGGTCCACGCCGTCGTATCCCCAACCCCGTTCGCCGGAGAACTCGTTCACGGGCATCAATTCCACGTGGGTCACGCCCAGTTCGACCAGGTGGTCGAGGCGGCCGATGGCGGAGTCGAACGTTCCCTCGGGAGTGAATGTGCCCACGTGCAACTCGTAGACGAGGCCCGAGGCCAGCGGCGGCGGTCGGAAGTCATGATCCGACCAGGCGAAGGCGCCGTGGTCCACGACACGGGAGAGGCCATGGACCCCGTGGGGCTGCCAGGGCGAGCGCGGATCCGGAAACGGTCCCTCGCCGTCGAGGAGGAACCCGTAATCGGTGCCCGGAGCGACGTCAACCATGGTCTCCCACCAACCACCGGGGCCGGGGGTCATGGGCAGGCGTCGGTCCGCCAGCACCAACTCCACGCGCTTCGGGAGAATTGCCCAGACACGGAACGTTTGTTTCATGCGGAATCCTTGCGAAACCAAAGGGCCACGGGAAAAGGACCGAGCCATTCCTGAACGGGCCGTGTGCCGCCGGCGAGGGTTGTGCCGGTGAAAACGTTGGTCCAGCGGCCCTCGGGCAGGCTCACGGTGGTATCGCCCCAATCGCCTCCCCGGCGCAGGACCAGGCGGGGCACGACAGCGGCGATTCGCTGGCCGCGCAGGAGAGCCAGGACATGCGCGGCTTTGCTGCCCCGGACCTCGGCGAGGTCGCAGGTGGCGTCGCCGCGGAACGCATCGGGATGTTCCTTGCGCAGTTGCAAGGTTCGCTGGATGACCCACAATTTGGGCCATCCCTCTTTCCGGCGGCGCCAGACTTCTTCGACGGTCATGGATGTCATCTCCTGCAGCATGCGCTCGCGGAGGTCAAAGTCGACCGGCCTGCGGTTGTCCGGGTCGACCAGGCTGAGTTCCCAAAGCTCGTCCCCCTGGTAGAAATCCGGCACGCCGGGGGCGGTTAGTTTCAAAAGGGTCTGGCCCAGGGCATGGATGTGCCAGGCCTCGAGGATGGGCTGCACGAACGCTTCGAGAGCGGCGAGGAATTCCGTGTCAGCCAGCGTGGCACACACGAAATGTTCCAGTGCCTGCTCGTAGGCGGTGTTCGGTTGCAGCCATGAGGTATGCTGTTTGGCCTCGCGCGCGGCCTTGATCATGACTGTCCGTGCCCGGTCCGCGGAGATGGGCCAGGCACCGAAGAGTGTCTGGTAATAGAAGTACTCGAGGTTGCGATCCGGCCAACCGTTGCGGCGGTGTTTCTCGTTCATGGCCGACCAGGTACGCACGGCCTGTTCCCACCGGTCGGGGATCTCGGAGAGCAGGCAGATGCGGATGCGGACGTCGCCGGCACGCTTGGTGTCGTGTGTGGAGGTGGCCAGCATGGAATGCGGCCAACGTTTTGCGCTTTCGCGGCATTCGTGAAGGAACGTTTCGGGGGAAAGGCCGAAACGGGCGGGATCGCCTCCGACCGTGTTGAGGGCAATGAGGCGGTTGAAGCGATAACAGGCGGTATCTTCCGCGCCCTTGGCCATGGCGGGTCCGGTCAGTTGCTGGAAGCGCAGGAGGAATTCCTCCTCGACCGGGCCGGAAATGCGCAGCCGCAGCACCTGCTCCAGCAGGTCGAAAACCTCGGCGGGCAACCCGGGGCGCCGGCGGCGGGCGTTCTCGAAAGCACGGGCCAGCACGGCCTCGTCAGACGGCGCCACCTTTTCCCGGGAGGGCTGAACGTAGGTGCGATAGACCGGCAACTGGCAAATCAACTCCGTGAGGCCGGTTCGAAGGTCTTCCGCAGAGAGATCGCGGTAGCGCCAGTGCCGTTCGGTCAGATCCTGCAGCAGACGCACCAGGCGGTTCATCTCGGTCACCAGCAGGTCGTCCAGCACGAGACGTTTGCTCTGTTCGAGCACGCGGGCAAACTCGGCCGGTTCGCCGGTAAACCGGGCGTAGAAATCGGTCAACGGCCCTTCGCCGGAAGGATCCACGAAGAGTCCCGTGACGCGTCGGATGAATTCATAACCGGTGGTACCGTCCACCGGCCAGTCTTCCGGCAGGGTTTCGTCCGGCTGCAGGATCTTTTCCGCCACGATCCATGCCCCGGGCGCAAGGGCGCGCAACCGTTGGAAGTAGGCAGTGGGATCGCGCAAACCATCCGGATGATCCACGCGCAGTCCGTCGATCCATCCCTTTTCGTACCAGCGGCGGATGAGGGCGTGACCCGCCTCGAAAACCTCCGGATCCTCGACACGCACGCCGGCGAGGGTTGCGATGTCGAAAAACCGGCGGTAATTCAGCTCGCGCAGCCCCCGGCGCCACCAGGCCAGGGAGTAATGCTGGCGTTCGAGCAGGGCATGGAATGCCTCGGGATCGGCGGACAAGGCGGCCAGAGCCGGGTCATCCAGATCCGCCGCGTCCGGCAGGGTTTCCGGGTCGAGGGGGAAGCGGTGCTGATGATAAGCAACCCTTATTTCACCCGATTCTCGCACGAGTTTGAGCTCCCCGCGCGCAAGCACACGGCCGTAGAGATCGCCGAGCACGGGCAACAGAACCCGTCCCCGGCAGTCCGGGATGGGTGCCTCCCATTCGACGTCGAAATACCGGGCAAAACGGCTTGCGGGTCCGTGCTTCAACAGATCCCACCACCAAGGGTTGTGGGGACCACAGATTCCCATGTGGTTGGGCACGATGTCCACGACCAGTCCCATGCCCCTCCGTCGCAGTTCCGCCACCAGTGCGGCCAGGTCCTCTTCCGTGCCGAGTTCGGGATTGAGCCGTGTGGGATCGCACACGTCATAGCCGTGGGTGCTGCCGGGGCAGGCGCTCGTGAGGGGCGAGACGTAGAGGTGACTGATACCCAGGGCATGGAGATAGGGGACGCGGCGGAGGGCGTCGCGCAGGGTGAATTGGCCATGGAGCTGGAGGCGGTAGGTGGCGCGCGGCACCACCCGTTCCGGAGCCGGGGGAGCTTGTCCGCTCATGTGATCAAACCTTGAACCCCAACTGTTCACCCAGTCGCCGGAAATGTTCCTGCCACTGTTGAGCGGCGGGATCGCCCCGGGCGGCCTTGTCCTCCCAACCGGGCGCGACCTCTTTCAACAGGTGAAAATAGAGATTCTGGGTTTTCCACAAATTGACCTCCACGCCCATTCGGCGGACCAGTTCGGCCAGGTCGGCGGTGCGTGCCAGGCGGTTCAGATCCTCCGGGTTCCGGGTCAACCGCTCCAGCTGCCGGTCCAACTGGGCCTTGATGGCGTAGCCGAGGGCCTCTCCGTGTTGTTCGATGTTGAGGCTTTCGCCGTTGTCCAGGAGGATGCGGATCTGTTGAGGATCGGCGTCGTCGGCTTCGAACTGTCGTCTGAGCTCGCAGGCCAGGACGTAATCGGCGGCGTTTTGGAGCGGGGCGGGCAGGCGGGCGCCGATGGTTTTGAGGAACCGGATGAGGGGCATGTACTGATCGACGATCTGGCGGTAGTGGGTTTCGATGTCCTGGGCGGTGCTGGCCAGGATTTGTTGGAGGACCTTGCGCTGTTCGTCCCGGAACAGGTTCTTCAGGGAGTAATTCGATTCACCGAAGTGCCGGTCCATCAGGCGGATGACCTCGGGGAAATCGGCCCGGCCGAAGGCCTCTCCCAGTTCCCGGAGCAGTTGTGCGTAGGCGTCGTCGCCCTGGTACTCGCGCACGCCACAATTGACGTTGTGATCGCCGAGGTGCAGGGCGGCATAACTGATGCGATCGGCGGCCCGTGTGGTCTCGAAGATCACCCGGGTCCGACCCATCACCAGCCGCGCCCGCCCGGCGGTGAGCACATGGCGGTCTTCCTGTTCGAAGGTGTAGGCGTAGATCCTGGCGCGATCCGGGTAATCCTCGAAGAGCGAACTGACGGCGAAATGGGCGCCGAGCTTCTCCCGGTCGACGATGGCGGGTTTGACGAACTTCTCGTACACCACGCGGCCGTTCCGGTGTTCCCGGATGTTGCTGGGGGCCTTCTCGAGTCTGGCCAGAAACTCCGGTTCCAGGTCCTCGCCGAACACGTTTTGTGCCAGTTGGACGACGCGCCCGGCGTACTGCAGGATCTGCACGGTTTCCAAGCCGGAGATCTCGTCGAAGAACCATCCGCAGCTTGTGTACATCAACATGGCATGGCGCTGCAACTCCAGCAGGCGCAGGCAGGTGACCTGCTCCTCGCCGGTGAGCGCGCGGCGGGCCTGTTGTTCCATGAATCGGTTCACCCGCTCCTCCGCACGGTCGAGGATGACGTCGATGTAGGCGTCCCGGGCCTGCCAGGGGTCGGCAAAGAACTCGGCCGCGCGCTGCTCGTAGGCCGGGATCAGACGGTCGCGCAACCAATCCAACGCCTCGCGCAGGGGCTGCCGCCAATGTTGTCGCCAGCCGGGTCGGCCCCCGCTGTTGCAGCCGCAGTCGGCGTACCATCGCCGCACCCCGTGTGGACAACTCCAGGCGCTGGGCTCATGGATCTGGACCTCGTGGGTGGGCGGGTGTTTTTCGAGGAACTCGGCGTAATTGGTCAATCGCGCCAGTCCGTTTTCCTCGATATGGCGAAGGGCGTAGGCCAGGGCCATTTCACCGAAGCGATGGTGGTGTCCGTAGGACTCTCCGTCGGTGGCGATGTGCATGAGTTGTGGATGCCCGCGGCTGTCGTCGAAGCCGTCCATGAGTCGCTCGGCGAAGACCAACCCGTCGTTGAGCAGCCGTTCGAATGCGACGGCCTTGGACACTGGTGCGTCATAGAAGAAAAGAGCGATGCTGCGTCCGGACGGCAGCCGCGCCAGATATGCCTGCGAGGGATCGATGCGTCCGCCGCTGACGTCCCGCCAATCGGTGGTGCCGACGGGGCGGACCCGCGCGGCCTGGAACGGCGAGAGAATGGTGAAGGTGATCCCGTGTTCCGCCAGCACTTCCAGGCTCTCCGTGTCCACGGCGCATTCGGGCAACCAGAGTCCCTCGGGCTTGCGACCGAAGTAGTATTCGAAAGCGCGGATCCCCCAACGGACCTGGGTGACCTTGTCCCTCCGATTGGCCAGCGGCAGGATCATGTGGTTGTACGCCTGGGCCAGGGCGGAACCGTGTCCGGCGTAGCGGCTGCGGCTTTGATGGTCCGCGGCCACCACGGCGGCCAGGATATCGGGGGCATTGTCTTTCATCCAGGCCAGCAGGGTGGGGCCAAAATTGAAACTGATGCGCTCGAAATTGTTGACGATATCCACGATTCGGCCCTCACCATCCAATACGCGTGCGGTGGTGTTGGGGGCATAACATTCGGCGGTGATCCGCTCGTTCCAATCGTGATAGGGATAGGCGGAATCCTGGAGCTCCACCGCTTCCAGCCAGGGATTTTCCCGCGGCGGCTGATAGAAATGGCCGTGAATGCAAAGGTAACGATCCATATGAAAACACCTCCTCAAACAGACTGAAAGACCACGGCGGCCAGCGGCGGCAGGGTGACGACCACGCTGTGCGGCTGTCCGTGCCGGGGGATCGGAAAGGCGTCCACTCCGCCGAAGTTACCCCTGCCCTGCCCTCCGTACTCGGGAGCGTCGCTGTTAAAGATCTCGCGCCACGCGCCCGGGCGCGGGACGCCCAGTCTTCTTCCCTGCCGGAGCACCGGCGTGAAGTTGCAGGCCACCAACAAAACTTCGCCGGTTCGAGGATCCTTGCGCAACCAGGAGAGAGTGCTCTCGTCCCGGTCGTGAGGGTCCACCCATTGGAAACCCTCCGGATGGTCGTCGGTTGCATGAAGGGCCGGATGGTTGCGGTACAGCCCGTTCAACATGCCGACGAGTTTCTGCAGTCCGTTGCGGGGATTGCCGTCGGCGATCAGGTGCCAATCCAGGCTGGTATCCGGCCGCCAGGATTGCCACTGGCCGAATTCGCCGCCCATGAACAGGAGTTTCTTGCCCGGCTGGAAAAACAGACAGGCAAGGAGCAGGCGCATGTGGGCGAATTTGGATCCCGGATCACCGTGCATGCGCGCCAGTAATGAGGGCCCTCCGGGGGAGGCGTCGGCATGGGAGAGGGGCAGCAGGAGGTTCGGCCGGAAGGGTGCGTTCAGTCGGCGGGTGAGCAGTTCATGGCAGAACTTGCGGTAGAGCGGGTCGCGGCTCAGATAGTCCAAAAGATCGGCTGCAAAGCCGGCGTCCCATTCCCGTCCGAATCCCAGGCCGCCCGAATGAACCGGTCGGGCGACCTGCAGCCGGCCGCCGGTCTCGGCTGCCATGGTCAGCGCGCCGGGGCAGTCGCGGGAGACGATCTGGTTGAGCTGCCGGAGGAAGGTGATGGCTGCGGGGTCTTCCTTCCCCGGGGTCGGGCCGCCGTGCTCCCCGGCGGGCTCCAACAACCGGCTCAACCGGCCCGGGCGCAGTGCGTCTCCGTGATAATGCTCCAGCCAGAAAACCGCGCTGCTGAGGAGAAAGCTCCGCACCTCCGGGCGGCTGAAATCGAAGCGCACGGAACCCTGTCCGCCCAAGGGATCGGCCGGTGCCGTCTCGTAAAGAGGTGCGCCATCGAACCGGCCGAGTCCGAAGGGGGCGGCATCGAATCCCCACGCCACCCAGTCGAACACGACGCCGACACCGGCCTGATGCAGGGTGTCCACCAGTTCCATCAGTTCCTCGGGAGAGCCGTGTCGCGCGGTCGGGGCGAAGAAGCTCAGCGGTTGGTATCCCAGGGAAGCGTCTTCGGTGTGCTCGGTGATCGGCAGCAACTCGACATGAGTAAAGCCGTGACGGTGCACATAGTCGGCCAGGCGCGGTGCGAGCTCGCGATACGTCAGGCGCCGATTTCCCTCTTCGGGCACACGCATCCATGAGCCCAGATGGACCTCGTAGATGGAAACCGGCCTGGCAGGGGACTGGGCCTCTGCGCGGGTGCGCATCCAGTGGGCGTCCTTCCACGAAAAGTGGGGCACACCGACGACCGAGACCGGCTCGCCGCCGAGTTCCTGGCGAAAGGCAAACGGATCCAGCTTGTCCACGCCCCGGACGCTCCCGCGGGGGACAACATGGAAGCGGTACTTTGCGCCCGGTCCCACGCCGGGGACGAACCCGGTCCAAAAACCGGTTCCGCCCCAGGGCTGGAGCGGGTGAAGGTGCGGGGTCCAACGGTTGAAGTCGCCGGTGACGGACACCCGTGCCGCCCGGGGCGCCCAAACGGCAAAATGGGTTCCGGGCGTGCCCTGGTAAACGGTTGGGCGGGCGCCCAGTTTTTGCCAGGCACGGCACCAGGTGCCGGAGCGAAATGCTTCCCACTCGGCGGGTTCCAGCCAGGAAGCGAGTTGTACGACAGTCGATTCACTCATGGCCGGGTTTCTTCCGGAAGCAACTGCAGGATTCCCTGCAGGGGGATCCGGATCCAATCCGGTCGGTTGTTCAGTTCGTAGGCCAGTTCGTACACGGCTTTGTTGAGCAGGTAGGCTTCCAGCATGAGGGCCAGGTCTTCTTCGGACGGGGGCAGCAGTTGAGCGGACTGGATCTGGTTGAGGTACGCCTGCAGGTAGACCGCGCTGACGGTTTGCACCCAGAACTTCACCCAGGGTTGGTAGCGGGGCCGCTGCTCCGGCTGGAGGCCACCTCGCTGGATGTGCTCTTCCAGCCCGGCCCATGCGGCGTAGTCGAAGGAACGCAGCATGCCTGCGACATCCCGCAAGGGCGACCGTTTGATGCGCCGCTCGCTCAGGGCCAGGGCCGGTTCGCCCTCGAAGTCAATGATGACGAAGTCCTTGCCGGTGTAGAGCACCTGACCGAGGTGATAGTCGCCGTGACACCGGATCCGGCGTGCCTGGACGCCTTTCTCGTACAAGCGCCGGTACAGTCCGATGATGGCGGGTTCGCGTGCCAGGACCTGCTCGGCCAGCGGTTGGACTTCGGCGGGCAGGGAGGCCAGCCGGTGCCGGAGCAGCCCCAGGTTTTGCCGGGCCAGGTTTCGCAACGATTGAAACAGCCCGCGGAGATAGTGCGGTGTGAACGATTCCGGTGCGAACGCGGGGTCTTCGGTTTCGGAGGCCAGGACCAGGTGAAGAGCGGCGGTGCGTTCACCCAGGAGCCGGGCCAGCTCGAGGTAGGTGCCGACGGTCTGACTGACCTCTTCCGATACAGCCAGGCGTATCCAGCGCGGCGGCGGTACGGGCTCGGCCGGTGGTACACGGCCCTCGTGCAGGAAAGTGGCGACGCGGTCGTAGTACCGCCCCAGTGCGTCCAGGGTGTGGGACCAGGCGTCGCGTGCGCCGGGGATGAACCGGTTCAACGTGGCCAGGGTGATGCGTTGATTGTCCTGTCGGACGAACTCCAGTGCCCCGGCGAGTTGCTGGGCGTACGGGAATTCGCGGGCGGTGAGGAACTGTGTGATCTCCAGGTCCGGGTTCACGCCCACGTCGGCGCGGCGGAAGAGTTTCAGGATGAACTTGTCACCGTAGAGTACGGATGAATTGCTCTGCTCGGCGCGGGCGGGTTGGGGCTCGGGCACGGCGGCGCCCTCCAGGAGACGGCGGAACAGGGGCGTGCGCGTGGCCACCAGTTCGCCCCCGGCGGCCCGGATGCGGCTGCGCGAGCCGATCCACTCGGCCAGTTTCCGGCAGAAGGCGCGATCCACGAGGGCATCGTGGATGACGCCCTGCTCGGAGGTGCGGGTGAGCTGGAGGTCGCACAACACGGCGGCGGGGTTGTCCCGGAGCAGTTTTTGAGCAACCTCGTTTTGCGCGAAGGTCAGAGGGACCACGTAGAGGTCGGACTCGCCCTGGGCATAGTCCACCTGCACGAAGCAGAGCAGTGCGGGTCCGTGTTCCAGCGGCATTTCCACCCATTCCCGGAGGTGCAGGCCGGTGACGGGCCGGGCCTTGCCACCGAACCACCGCCGGTGGGGCAACCACTGTTGGAGGGCGGCCTCGAAGCGTGCGCGGTACTTGTCCTCGACGACCCGGGTCCAGCGGTCCGGGACGGCGAGTGCGGGCCGCACCGCCCCGGCGGCCGGGGCCTCGGGTCCCGCCAGCCAGGTGAGCGCCGCGCTCTTGGGTTCGAGCGAGAACCAGAAAAAGGCGTGGGGGCTCAGGGTCAGGAAGTAGGGCTTGTCCCGGATGACGGGAAATTCCGTGCGGCCGAACAGTTCGACGGGCACGTATCCCCGGAAGGCGGCGAGGTCGAGTTCGACCGCCTGGACAAACCGCGACAGGTTCGCCACCACCAGGAGGGTCTCATTTTCGTATCGCAGGAGGTAACTGAGGATCTTGCGGTTTTCCGGGTGGAGGAACTCGCATTTCCCCTCGCCCAGCGCGCGCCAGCGTTTCCGGAGGGCCAGCAACCGGCGCATCCACCACAGCAGGGAGTGGGGATTGCGCAATTGGGCCTCCACGTTGACGACCTCGTAGTGGTATTCCGGGTCGTAAATGACGGGGAGATACAGGCTCTGCGGGTTGGCGCGGGAGAAGCCGGCGTTTTTGTCCGAGCTCCACTGCATGGGGGTGCGGACCCCGTTGCGGTCGCCCAGGAAGATGTTGTCGCCCATGCCGATTTCGTCGCCGTAGTAGAGGACGGGCGTACCGGGCAGGGAGAGCAGCAGCGCGTTCAGCAACTCGATTCGTTTGCGGTCGTTGCCCAGGAGCGGGGCGAGGCGTCTGCGGATGCCGAGGTTGAGCCGGGCCTGGTTGACATGGGCGTAGGCCCGGTACATGTAATCGCGCTCCTCGTCGGTGACCATTTCGAGGGTCAACTCGTCATGGTTGCGCAGGAAGAGGGCCCACTGGGCGGTTTCCGGGATGGGGGGCGTTTGTTCGAGGATGTCCACGATGGGGGTTCGATCCTCCATGCGCAAGGCCATGAAGAGCCGCGGCATGAGCGGGAAATGAAAGGCCATGTGGCATTCGTCGCCCCGGCCTTCACCGAAGTAGGCCACGGCGTCCTCGGGCCACTGGTTGGCCTCGGCCAGGAGCATGCGGCCCTGATATTTTTCGTCCACGTGGGCGCGCAGCTTTTTGAGAAAGGCGTGGGTCTCCGGCAGGTTCTCACAACTGGTGCCCTCGCGTTCGTAGAGATACGGCACGGCGTCGAGACGGAGCCCGTCCACGCCGAGGTCGAGCCAGAAATCCACGACCTTGATGATTTCGCGGTGGACCTCCGGGTTGTCGTAATTGAGGTCGGGCTGGTGCGAGAAGAACCGGTGCCAGTAGTAGGCGCGTGCGACCGGGTCCCACGCCCAGTTGGAATGTTCCACGTCTTTGAAGATGATGCGGGCCTCCTTGTAACGGTCCGCGGTGTCGCTCCAGACGTAGAAGTTGCGCCAGCGCGATCCCGGCGGGGAACGCCGGGCGCGCTGGAACCACGGGTGCTGGTCGGAGGTGTGGTTCAGAACCAATTCGGTGATGACCCGGAGGCCGCGCCGGTGAGCCTCGCGCAGGAAATGTTTGAAATCGGCGAGGGTGCCGTAGATGGGATGCACCCCGTAATAATCGGCGATGTCGTATCCGTCATCCTTCAGGGGCGAGGGATAGAACGGCAGAAGCCAGACGGCTGTGACGCCGAGGTCCTTGAGATAGTCGAGTTTCTGCGTCAGCCCCTGGAAATCCCCGATGCCGTCGCCGTTGCTGTCGTAAAAGGCGCGGACATGGACCTCGTAAATGACACCGCTCTTGTACCAGTAAGGCTCGGGCGGGAGCGATTCGGAGGAAACGGTTCGCCTGGCCATGGCGTTTTTCGGGTTGGTTTTCACATGAAGTAATCGAAATCGCGTTCGGTTCGGACGTGCCGGCGCACGCGGAAGACGTGGGCGGGCATGAGATGCGGGCGCAATTCCACATAGTTCCGCGGGCCCTGCCAGAGGTACCGGTCGCCGGTGAGCAGGTCGTGCACCTGGAAGACCCGGTCGGGCTGGAGGCCGAGGCTTTCCAGGTTCAGCGTGACCCATCCGCTCTGGACGTGGTGGGGATCCAGGTTCACGACGGTGAGGATGATGTTCTCAAGGTTGGGCGTGGCCTTGCTGTAGGCGATGATCTGGTCGTTGTCCACCGTGTGAAACTCGAGGGAATCGTTGCTGTGAAGGGCCGGGTTTTCACGGCGGATGCGGTTCACGTGGGCGATCAGGTCGGTGAGGTTGCCCGGCTGGTCGAGGTTCCAATCCTTGATTTCGTACTTTTCGGAGTCGAGATATTCCTCGCTGCCCGGTTCGCGGGCCTGGTTCACGCACAGTTCGAACGCCGGGCCGTAGATTCCGTAGCTGGCGCCCAGGGTGGCCGCCAGGATCAGGCGGATGATGAAAGCCGGCCGGCCTCCGAACTGGAGGTACTGGGTCAGGATGTCCGGTGTGTTGGGCCAGAGATTGGGCCGGAAAAACTCGCGCACCTGGGTGCGGGTCAGTTCCCGGAAATACTCGGTCAGTTCCCACTTGGTGTTCCGCCACGGAAAGTAGTTGTACGACTGGGAAAAGCCGAGTTTGGCCAGGGCGTACATGACTTTCGGCCGGGTGAAGGCTTCCGACAGGAAGATGATCTCCGGATGACGGTCCTTGATCTCGCGGATCAACCATTCCCAGAACCGGAGTGACTTGGTGTGGGGATTGTCCACGCGGAAGACCCGCACGCCCTGGTCAATCCAGTACTGCACGACGTTTCTGAGTTCCCACCACAGGGAACGCCAGGCGGGCGTCTCGAAGTCCAGGGGGTAGATGTCCTGATACTTCTTCGGCGGGTTTTCGGCGTATTGGATGGAGCCGTCGGGGCGTTTGCGGAACCATTCAGGGTGCTCGCGCACCCACGGGTGATCCGGCGAACATTGCCAGGCCAGGTCCATCGCGATTTCGATCCCGTACTCCCGGGCTCGCGCGATGAGCCGCCGGAAATCCTCCAAGGTCCCGAGCTCGGGATGAATGGCGGTGTGACCGCCCTCTTCCGATCCGATGGCCCAGGGGCTTCCGGGATCACCCGGCTGGCAGACCGGGTTGTTGTTCCGGCCCTTGCGATAGGTGTGTCCGATGGGGTGGATGGGCGGGAAATAGAGGACATCGAAGCCCATGGCGGCGATGCGCGGCAACTGCGCCTCCACATCACGGAACGTGCCGTGGTGACCCTTTTTGCCCGGACAGGAACGGGGAAACATCTCGTACCACGCACCCGTACGGGCCAGCACGGGGTCCACGACCACACAGAGCTCCCGTTCGTAGCGCGTGGCGAAGCGCCGGTCCGGGCACCGTTCCATGACCGCGGCCACTTCGTCGCCGAGGGCCAGTCGGACCCGTTCTCCCAAGGTGGCGGGGTCTTTCTCGGACAGCCGCGCCGCCCAGGCACGAAGCCGGGTCGCTTCGGCCGGAGCCCGTTCCGCCGCTTCTTCCAAGAGCCGCGCTCCGATCAACAATTCCACGGAAATGTCCTGGCCCGCGTTTTTCTTTTTTTCAGTATCGCGGCGCCAGGTTTTGAAATGATCCACCCAGGCTTCCAGACAGTACCAGGCCCTGCCGATCTGCGTGACTTCGAATTCCGCCCGCCACCGGTCGTTCACCAGCGGAATCATGGGGGTCTCGTGCCATTCGGTTTCGCCGGCCTGGCGGTACAGCAGGCGGGCAGACAGGACGTCGTGACCGTCGGCGAAGATGTCCGCCTCCACGACGACCTTTTCTCCGACGACACGTTTGATGGGATAACGTCCTGCATCAATCTCGGGGGCGACACCCTCGATGATCACGCGAGCGCGGCCGACGCGGTCTTCGGGCATGCCCGGGTGGTCCGTCTCAGGGGGTCGCGATTCCGCGGCCGGCTGCGCGATCGCGGCGGACTTGCGGGTTCGCGCGGTGCGTTTGGCCGGTCCGGCCGTTCTTTTCAGTGATGTCTGGGTGCGGTTCTTCTTCATTCGTGGTACGTGCGATGGGCCGGGCCGTGGTGGAAGCCAGGGAACCCGATTTGTCAGGCCACAGCCCGACGGGGTCGTCCGACCCGTTCACAGATCAGGAAACCGGGGGCGCATACCCGGAAGGGATCCAGGCCGCCGGCGAAGCCGCGCGACGAGCCGTGTTGCACCAAGGCCCTGCAGCGGGCCCTGCACCCCGCCTCGATCCCCAAGGTCTACGATCTGGCTCCGCCCGTGTCAGGGAGGTGGGACGGGGTCCGGCCGCGCAAAAAGCCGCCATACGCATGTTGCTCACCCGGGAAAACCGCCTGAATGAGTCGGCAGGAGCGAAGCCTGCATCCGGTCTTCAACATCGCACATGATTATGGAGCAGGGTCCTCGACTTGTCCAATCAACAAGCCGGTCCGCGGCCCGGCAGCTTTTTTCTCACGGACTCCGGCGCCTGCAAGTGCCGGGGTGCCCCGGAGTCCCTGTTCGCCAGCCGTGAGGGGACCATGATGGGACCCGGCGGTCCGGCGCAAGGAAGGAGACCGGAGGACCGGTTTGGGGTCCTGCGCATCCCGGGTGAGGACAGGCACGGGCGCAAGCTGTCGGGGCACGGCGCGTGGAAGGGGGGGCCCGGGCGTGGCGGCCCGGGCTTGTGCCATGCGGCCCTGCCGCGACGCGGTTCGTGCCGATGGAACTCCCTCAGACTGCCGTGCTCGCCGCGGTGCGGGCGGATCCGGACTCCGCCCGCGGCCCGGCGAAACGGCGCCGTTGTGCGGCAAACGTCGGGTGCGGAGGCTTGCCAACAGGGTCCTCCGGCTTAACATTTCCGGACGTTTGCGAATCATGGACATCAAACTTCCACCTCTGGGAGAAGGTGCCGACAGTGGCGTGGTGGTGAGTGTACTGGTCAAACCGGGAGACACGGTCAGTCCCGGCCAGCCACTGCTGGAGTTGGAGAACGAAAAGGCCATCGCCACCATTCCGGCCGAGCACGCCGGAACGGTGGTCGAGGTGTACGTCAAACCGGGCGAGAAGGTTTCGGTTGGCCAACGGATCCTGAAGCTCCAAACCGGTGCCGGTGCCGCCGCGGCTGAGGCCGGAGCGTCGAAGCCTGCGGAAGGCCGCCGGCGGGCGGCGAAACCCGCCGCGCCGCCGCCGGAGGAAGTGGAGGAACCGGGCGAAGAAGGCGCCGCCGCCGGGGTCGAGCACGCGGCGGAAGTAGAGGAAGAGGAGGAAGAAGAAGCTCCACGGCCCGTGGCAGCGCCGGTGGCACCGCCCTCGGTTCGCCGTCTGGCGCGGGAACTGGGGATTGACCTGAGCAAGGTTCGCGGCACGGATCCGGGCGGGCGGATCACGCGGCAGGACCTGCGCAACTACATCCAGCGGTTGCAGCGCATCGCGGTGAAGTACAAGCAGGTCGTGTCGCGGCAGCCCGCGCCGGCGGCCGCTCCTGCCGCGGCCCCTGCAGGGCCTCCTCCTGCCGAACCGGTGGACTTCGCCAAGTGGGGGCCGGTCCGGCGCGAGCCGCTCACCACGCTGCGGGAAGTCATTGCGCGGCGGATGTGGGAGAGTTGGAACGCCATTCCGCACGTCACCCAGTTTGACGAGGCGGATTTCACCCGGATCAACGAGCTGCGCAAGGCGCACGCAGGAGCCTACGAACAGAAGGGGGTCAAACTCACCGTGACACCCTTCATCGTGCGGGCCGTGGTGGAAACCCTGCGCAAACATCCGGTGTTCAACAGCAGTCTGGACGAGGTGGCCCGCGAACTGGTGGTCAAGGAGTATTACCACATCGGGCTGGCGGTGGACACCGAACATGGCCTGCTGGTGCCCGTGCTGCGGGATGCGGACAAGAAACCGCTGCTGGAGCTGGCCCGGGAGATCGAGTCTCTGGCACAACGCGCGCGGGAGCGCAAACTGGCGCGGGAAGAGATGCAGGGCGGCAGTTTCACGATCTCCAATCAGGGGGCCATCGGGGGGGCGCATTTCACGCCGATTGTGAACCGCCCGGAGGTGGCGATCCTCGGGGTGGGTCGGGGCACGGTCAAGCCGGTGGTGCGGGACGGCCAGGTCACGCCCCGGTTGATGGTGCCGCTGGCCGTCAGTTACGACCACCGGGTCATTGACGGCGGATCCGCGGCGCGATTCATCGTGGATCTGGTGCGGGCTCTCGAGGATTTCCCCGAGGACGCCGTCCGGTTGTGACGCCGCGAAAGGCGCGGCCCTTTGGAAACCCCGGAGAAGGACCAGTTTTATGCAGCCGATCGAGACCGAACTTGTGGTGGTGGGTGCGGGCCCCGGCGGTTATGCGGCGGCGTTCTATGCCGCCGACCTGGGGAAGAAGGTCATCCTGGTGGAAAAAGACAAGCGCCTGGGCGGCGTGTGCCTCAACGTGGGGTGCATTCCTTCCAAGGCGTTGTTGCACGCCACGCATCTGATCACCGAGACCCGGGAATCCGCCCATCGCGGCATTGCCTTCGGGCCGCCCACTGTGGACCTGAACAAACTGCGGGCATGGAAGGAGTCCATTTTGGAGAAGCTGGCAGGAGGCGTGGCTTTTCTGGCGCAGAAACGGAACGTGCAGGTCCTGCGCGGGCGCGGCTATTTCGAGGATTCTCAAACCCTGCGCGTGGAGACCGAGGAGGGGCAGAAATTCATCCGTTATCAACACGCCATCGTTGCCACGGGTTCGCTACCGGCCATGCCCAAGGTGTTCGACCTGGGGAATCCCCGGATCATGACCTCCACGGAGGCGCTCGAAGTGGAGGAGATCCCGCGCCGGCTGCTGGTGGTGGGCGGCGGGTACATCGGGATGGAGCTGGGCACCGTTTACGCCGCCCTGGGCAGCGAGGTGGTGTTGGTGGAGGCATTGGACAGGGTCCTGGCCGGGGCGGATCCTGATCTTTCGCGTCCGGTGGTCCAGCGCGCTCAAAAGGCGTTCAAGGAGATTCGACTGCAGGCAAAGGTCGTCAGCATGGCCACGGCGGGCAAACAGATTCGCGCCGTCATCGAGTACAACGGGCAAAAGGTGGAGGAGCTCTACGACCGCGTGCTCGTGGCCGTGGGCCGGGTGCCCAACACGCAGGATCTGGGACTGGAAAACACCAAGGTCCAGTTCACCGACAAGGGGTTCATCAAGGTCAACGAGTACATGCAGACGGACGATCCCCGCATTTACGCCATCGGGGACGTGGTGGGAGGTGCTCTTTTGGCGCACAAGGCGCACAAGGAGGCGCGCATCGCCGTCGAAGTGATCAACGGGGAGGAGAGCCGCTTCGAGAACATCGTCATTCCGGCCGTCGTGTTCACCGATCCCGAACTGGCCTGGTGCGGCCTGACCGAAGCCGAGGCCAAGGAACGCGGCATCCCGCACGAGGTGTCCCGTTTCCCGTGGTCCGCCTCGGGTCGGGCCCTTTCCTTCGATCGCACCGACGGCATGACCAAGTTGATCGTGGATCCGGAAAGCGACCGTGTGTTGGGCGTGGGGATCGTGGGGCACGGCGCCGGCGAGCTCATTGCCGAGGCCACTCTGGCGTTGGAAATGGGTGCCACCGCCGAGGACATCGCCCTCACGGTGCATCCCCATCCGACACTTTCGGAGACCCTCATGGAGGCGGCCGAGGCCTATTACGGCTACGCCACCCACACGCTGAGCCGCAAGCGCGCGCTCTGACACCCTGCGCCCGGGGTCGAAAACCGCACTTCTCCCGGCAGTCCGTCAGCCGGAGCGGGCACTGGTTCGTTCGTGGGTTCCCTCCCGACAACTCCGGCCCCTGTTTGTCCTGCGTTCAGCGGGCGGCCTGATCCAGGGCTTCCAGCACGATGCCGGGCGTGAGGGCCTCGGGCAGCACCAAGGGTTCCTTTGAGGGATCCGCCGGATAGACGACCACCAACGGGACGCCGGCCCGGCCGAACCGTTTCAGTTCGGCACCGATTTCCGGCGAAAAATGCGTGTAATCGGCCAGAAAGGCCACTGCCCCGATCTCCCGCAGTTTCTCGCGCACCGCCGGGACCTCGAGGGCGAACCTCTTGTTGACCTGACAGGTGAGGCACCAGCGTGCCGTGAAGTCCACGAGCACCGGATGGCCTTGGCGGCGTGCCTCCTCCACGGCCTGCGGACTCCAGGCCTGCCACGGAATCCCGCCCTCCTCAACCGTGATCGGGCCATCAGGTGCTGCCGTTGGCGAGCGCCATTGCATCGCCCCTTCCAGCAGGTACCAGTAGCCGCCGGCAAGCAGAGCCAACACGGCCAGCAGCGAGACCTTGCTTTGGCGGACGGCGCGCTGCCAGAACGTTCCGTACAACCACGCCGCCACAGCCAGCACCACCAGAAAGTAGCCCAGCGCCCAGACGCGATCCCCGTAATGCGCCTCCACGAGGGTCAGCAACCACACGGCCGCCGCCAGCATGGGAAAGCCCATCAGGACCTTGAAATGTTCCATCCATGGTCCCGGCCGGGGCAGCCATTTCAACCACCCCGGCTGCCAGCTCAGGACCAGGTACGGAAACGCCAGGCCTGCTCCCACGGTGAGCATCACCAACAGCACGACGGGCGGGGGTTGAACGAAGGCAAACCCGACGGCCGCCCCCAGAAAAGGCGCCGTGCAGGAGGTCGCCAGCACGGTCGTGAGCAGTCCGCTGAAAAACGCTCCGGCTGCACCCTCGCGCCGGGTCAAGCCCGCGGCCGCCTCCCATGCACGCCCGCCCAGCGTCACCTCGAACACGCCGAAAAGGTTCAAAGCAATCAAAGTGACCAACACGGTCATGGCCACGAGGAAGTACGGATTGCCGAACTGGATCCCCCACCCCGCCTGTCGCCCGGCCGTTTGCAGGCCGATGACCAACATCGCCAGGACGGCAAATGAAGCCAGGACCCCCAGCATGTACACGAGCCCGAGGCGGCGCACCCGGCGGCGGTCTTCGCGCGCCTGGTTCACGAACCCGAGGATTTTCAACGCGATCACCGGCAGCACGCAGGGCATCACATTGAGGATCAACCCACCCACGAAGGCATAGACCAGCACCCTGCCAAGGGAGAGGGGCGTGCTCGAAGCGGGCGCTCCAGCGACGTTCTCGAGGCCCGCTGTTTCTGTTTCCTGAACCGGCCCGTGAACCTCCCATGCTTGAACCGTGTCGCCCGTTTGCCGGATCACCAAGCCGGACAATTCCGCCGGCCACTTCCCCGTGAACGTCTCCACCGCCTTGCGTACGCGGACCCGGCCGTCCGGTGAGGGCAGGACGGACGTCGGCGCCTGCACCTCATACTCCGGGGAGGCATACGGGAAGAAATCCCACGACCCTGTTGCCATGCCGGAGTCTGCAGCAGTCGGATCTTTCCATTCCAAAACCACCGGCCGGGTTCGACCCGTACCGGCGGGGGCATCCCATCGGCCGCGGAACTCCAGTGCGATGCCGTCCTGTGGAAGGCGGGCCTGCCAGCGCTCGATGAGGCCGGCATCGGCAGAAGGGCGCGAGCCCTCCCCCACGGTCAACGCGGCGCCCACCTCGGCGGCACCAGGCAGGCAGGACTCCTTGCATTCCAACCAGGTAACCCTGGCACGCAGTTCCACCGCACCACGAGGGGCGTTGGTGGCCACAGAAAGGGGAACCAGCAGCATCACCTCCCGGTGATACACGTAGGTGACCAGGTCGCCCTCCGCATATTTCTCGGGCGGCGGCCAGTGAATCGGCCCGGCACGGATGAAATCGGGAAGCTGCCATTCCACCTCGGTGGCGATGCCGGAGGCACCCGGGTTTCGCCAGTAAGTGTGCCACTCCGGATCCATGCGGAGATGGATGCCCGCCCAAAGGGTGTCACCCGGACGCACCTCCGCCGCCGACAGGACCAGCCGTGCCTGCGTGTGTGCGGCTGACGCCCGGCCGGATGTCAGGGCGAGAACGCCGAGGATCCAAACGCACCAAAATCGAATCCCTTTCATGACACGCACTCAAAGTAGCCGGAATGCCGGCAGGTGCACGCAATGCCTCTGCGATTTGTCCGCGCGGTTCGATCCGCCCGATGGGGTGTTCCGGCCGTCTCCGACCTCGCACGACACACCGCGCCGGGGCGCGAACCGGCCGCCAGCTAGACCGCGCCGGCAAACGCACCATCCCTTTGGCACCAACGACCCAGCAACAGGTCCACCTGAGCCTCGGCGGCCCACAGGCTTCCCTCGGTCCAGATGACATGATCGGCCCGGGCGATTTTTTCTTCCACAGGCCACTGAGCGGCGGAGCGCGCCTGGATGTCGGCCTCGGACCAGCCTCGCTGGCGAAGCCGCTGGTGTTGCGTGGCCCGGCTGCAGGCCACGCAGACCACGCGATCCAGTTCGCGTTCCGCCCCCGTTTCATAAAGCAGGGGGATCACGACGATGGCGCGCGGCACCCCAGCCGCTTCCCAGGCCGCCATTTGCGTGTGCCAGAGCTGGCGAATGCGGGGATGGGTGATGGCTTCGAGCGTGCGGCGGGCCCGTTCATCCGCAAACACGATTCGGGCGAGCTCGGCCCGCCGGAGACGTCCCCCGTCGTCGAGAACCCCCGAGCCGAAAGCCGCAACGATCTCCTGCAGGGCGGGCTGTCCGGGCTGCACCACCTGCCGTGCCAGTTCGTCGGTGTCCACCACCGGTACTCCGCGTTGTTCGAACAAACGCGCGACGGTGGTCTTGCCCATGCCCGGCCCGCCTGTCAGACCGATCCGTTCCATGAAAACAACCTCAAGACCGGCCCATGCGCATGAAGGGACGCTTCAGGAATCCAGATATCCCGGCGTGTCGAGCTCAGCCGGCGGCCATGGTTCTCGGGATGCTCCGGGTTTGCCGCACATCCAGACCTTCCGGGTGCCGCCCGATTGGTCTTCCCCGGCAAGCCATTTCCCTCCGGACCGGGGATGCGAGCTCCGGGCTCTGCCCCGTTCCGATCACGGTTGCACCAGCACCGCGCGGTAGTACCGCTGCGTGCGCCCGGCTGCGTCCGGATCGGTGAATTTGACCTCACCCGAGGCAGGGACGGTCTGGCTCTGCAGATCCGTCCAGGTCCGCAGATCTTCCGAGACCTGCAGCCGGTAGGTCTGTCCCGGCTGACCGGTCAGGGTGACCCGGAACAGCCCGGCCTCACGGTCGTATTCACCCGCCAGCCGGGCGGGGATGATGCCGACCACTTCGGTGACCAAGCTGCTGGCGTTGTCCAACGGATCGAGATCCGTCGTGGCGGCATCCGCGGTTGCCTGAACGGCGACGGTGCCGGTACCGTGCAATCGGAGGGTCAACCGGGCCTGAACCACCGAACCGGGTTCCACCGTGCCGAAGGCCACCTCCACACCGCTCGGTTTGGTGACCGCGCTGCCCTGGGACACGGTGGTTTGCTCGACCTCCGCCCCGGCGGGCAGGCTCACGTTGAGCACGGTTTCCTCGGCCGTTGCCGGGCCATCGTTCACCAGTTCCCACGTGTAGGTGACCAAGCCGCCAGACGGCACCGATGCAGCCGAGGCTGTGCCGCTGAGACGGAGCGCGGCCAGTGGACTCACGGGCTCGGCCGTCGTGAGCTCCAGGGCCCAGCCGCCACCGATCTGACCCCGTTCACCCGCCACGTCGTCCGCCACATAGAGCGACCAGGACCCGTTGGGTTCCGAACCAAGCAGACCGGCAAGACCGCCTGCGTACGGGCGTTGCGGAGCGGGCAGCGGCAGGCTGTCCTGATTCTCGTAATCGGTGGCGCGGTAAACGCCGTTGGTGAGCGGCTGACTGTCCGGCAGGTCCACGGTTGCCGCACCATCGAACACCAGCGTGAGATTCGTCACCGCCCACGCACCGCCGGCGTCCGACATGAGCATCAACGAGCGGTCCGACGGGCTGACCAACAGCACATCAAGGTCGTCCGGATACCCGTGCGTCAACCCGCGGAGGGTAACCCGCACACCAGTGACCACGCCGGGCACACCGTCCACATGGATGACGGAAGGATATGGCGTGGCCGGTCCACGCTCGGGAATGGTGATCGCAGTGGTGTTTTCCACCGTCCGTTTCTCTGTGACGCGCAGGAGGCGCGTCAATCCCGGCAACTCGGTCTCTCCGTCCTGCAGGGTCCAGGTGGTTTCGACCTCCGCGCCGGCGGGGCGGTCCACGGTGAAGGTGAAGGCCCGCCACACGATCGGCCCGCCGGGCTCGAGCGCACCGTAGCTCTGCGCCGGACCGGGGCCGGCCACACCACCGCTTTCAGCCAGGTGGACCATCAGGTTCTGGGTGGGCAACTCGCCGATGTTGCGCAGGCCGAGTGACAGCGTCACCTCCTCGCCCGAATCGAGCGCGCCGTTGGCGGGAGCCACGCTCTCGGCCACCAGCTTCATTCCGGCGATGACGACCTTCGGTTGCGGGGGTACGACGCTCAAGCTGGCCACCGCCACGTTGTCGCCGGGAGCCACTTCGGCCGACCGACTGGTGGCCTCGGCACGGATTTCGCCCTCACCCGCCTGTGCACCCCGGGCGACGATCACCACCTCGGTGGTGACGCCAGGCAACAGTCGCCCGTACCGGACGATCACTGATCCGTCTCCCAGCTCGACGGACCCGCCATCGGCGGAGCCGGACACGAACTCCAAGCCTGCCGGCAGCGGGACGCGCACCTCGGGTTCCAGAGCCACTTCCGGCCCAAGGTTGCTCAGGTGCAACCGCAGCTCCACCAACCGGCCGATGACGGCGTTCAGACTCGTGGTGTCGAGGGCGAGTTGGAGATCCGCCTGCGGCAGATCCACGGCGATCTGGGTGACGGCCGCGTTGTCCGAGCCGTCCAGATCCACGTCGGCTGACGTGACACCGGTGACGATTTCATGCAGGCCGGCCAGGTTCGCCCCGGCAGTGACGGCCACTTGAACGCTCCCGCCCGGCGGCAGTTCATCGAACATGAGCCACACGGTCTGGCCATCCACCCACGCAGATCCATGGGAACTTTCCACCGCGACCGGTGTCAGCGCAGCCGGCCACACATTGGACAACAACACGCCCTGCGCCAGGTCGGGTCCAAGGTTCGTGAGCACGAGATTCAGGATGACGGTCTCGCCGACCCGGGCGGAGACGGATCCGGGCGCAACCAGGTGCAGATCCGCGAGCTTGTTGATGGGCGTGACCATGTAGAGCGTGACGCTCCAACCGCCGGCGATCTGTCCGGCATCGCCTGCGGTGACGTCCCGCACGTAGAGCGACCATGTGCCGTTCGGATCGGCTCCGGCAAAAGAGGACAGACCCACCGCGTACGGTGCGGCGGGCGCCGGTTCCGCGAAGCTGGCAACCGTGCCATAGGCCGCCGGCCGATACCGGCCGCTGACCAACGCGTCATCCTGCGGCAGCGGCTGGTCAGCCGCCTCATCCAGCAGCAGCGTGGCGTCCACCATGCCGTATGGGGCACCCGCATGGGCCATCAAGAGGTTCTTCTGGCCACGCGGTCCCACCAGCAACACCTGGACGTCCGGCGCATATGTGTGCGTGACGTTCGGCAGTGTGAGCATCACCCGCCCCACGGTGCCCGTGACGCCGGCAATCTGGATGACGGACGGATACGGCTGAGCCGTGCGATTGTCGAGGATCTGAACCGGCGCCGGGTTCGAGAAGGTCAACACGGTCGGCAAGCGGAAGAGAAACTCGGCGTCTCCCAGAGGCTGACCGTTGTCCGCCAACTGGAGCCTGGCGCGGACGATGCCGTCGGCCGTGGGACGTGCCGTAAAGGTGAACGACCGGCCGACCGGGAGCCCGCCCGCCTGCAGCACCCCATAACTCTGCGGGCCGGACGGATTGTCCACGCCGTCTCCGGGCAACAAGGTGGCCACCAGATCGGTGTTGTCCACGTTGCCCGCGTTCCGAAGTCGAAGCACGAGGGTCACGGTTTCGTTTTCGTCCAAGGCGCCGTTTGCAGGTTGGAGCGATTCCGAAACCAGGGTCGCGCCGGCGGCCTCGATCCGGACGAAGGGTTCTGCCACCACCACCGCCACGGTGGCCCGGTTGTCCGCGTCCACGGGATCAGCCTGGATGGCGGCCACATCCACCCGGAGGGTGGGGCCGCCACCGGCCGACACGGCCGTGAACGTGACGGTTGCGGTTTCGCCCGGCAGGAGGGTTCCCAGCGCGGCCGTCCAAGCGCGGTCGGCGCCGGACACACCACCCTGGGAAGTGAAGTTGGAAACGACGGTCTGGCCCTCGCTGAAAAGTGCGTTCAGTGCCACGGCTGACGCCAGGCTCGGCCCGGCGTTGCTGACCGTCAGGATGTAGTGGAACGGTTCATTGACGACTGCGGGGTTGGGCCGGGCTTCGGCTCGGAGGACGAGATTCGCCGCCGGGCCCACCACGGTACGCACTTCGGTCACATTGTTGGTCGGGAATGGATCGCCCTGCAGCGCGACCGCTTGGGCACGCCACAGGAGTGTGCCCTCGGCCGCGGGTGTTCCCTCCAGCAGCAGCTCGGCCTGTGCACCCACACCCAGCGAGCCAACAGTCCAGATCAGGCCGGAAGAGGTCGCGCTCCAGGAACCTTGCGAGGGTGTGATGGCACGCAAGATGTAGCTTGGCGAAAGCTCATTGGTGACTCTCACACCGGATGCGGGAGAGGGCCCCAGGTTGCGCACGCGCAACCGGTATTGGAGTGGCTGACCGCGCAAACCGGAGGCGGGGTCGGCAGCCGCCTCCAGGACCAGGTCGGATGCCTGGGGCATCGCTCGCGTGACCACCGTTGCCTCGTTGTTGCTGAGGTCTCCGTCCGGGTCCAGCGACGTCACCACCGCGCGAGAGGTGAGTGTCCCGGCCTTGGCCGGCAGGGTGGTAACTCTCAGCTGCGCGGCGGCGGCGAAGGGCAGATCGCCCACGTTCCACACCACCGTGTTCCCTGCGGGAGTGACGGTGCCCCGCCCCGGTTGGGAGCTGATGTAGACGACGTCGGATGGCAGTTCGTGCCGGACCACGGTGGAGCGGCCTGCCGAAGGTCCGCGGTTGGTGACGGTGATGGTGTAGACCAGGTTGCTGCCCAGGAAGACCGGGTCCGGGGTGGCGCTCATGGTGACGGCGAGGTCGGCGCCGGGACAACTTCCGCCGCCGTCGGTACACTCGGCCGGCCAGAGGAACAACGACCAGCACTCGATGGCTCCGGTGTCGAGCTGCTCCTGGTCGACCACCCGCAATCGCCAGGGGCCGTTCAACGCATCGCCCGATTTGCCCACTAGGGTGGCCAACGGTTGTTGCGGGCGGAACGTGCCGATGTAGGGCGGGATGCCCACGGTAATGGAGAGCGGGCCGTCATCGTCGAAGGTGGTGCGGCGCCGGTCCGGGCTGCAGGCCACGCCGTAATTGTCGCCGGAGCCGCCATTGCTGTCGCTCAACAACACGCTGGTGCCGTCGGGAGCGATCAGTTCCAGCCGGAGATCACCCACCCAGGTGTGTGTGATGTAGACGGAAACGGCCACCTTCCGCAGCGCCGAGGGAATGTTGGACACGACGATGGTCGAGGTGGCGCCGGCCGGGTCGTTGTCCGGGATGGGGACGCGCTGCTCGCTGTCGAAGCGTTGCACCTCGCCCAGCAGGCCGGTGTTGAGGGTCCAGGTCTGCGTGACCTGTTCCTGTTCGGATTCCAGAGAGACCTGCAGCACAACCGGTGTTCCGCAGACCAGATAAGGCGCGGTGCTGAGTTGGAACGGCACCAGGTTCGTACCCACGGCCAGCGGCGGAAGATCCACGTAATCCGACTCCCGCACGCCCAAGCCCACGCCCGGCGTGGTGGTGGTCACGCGGGCGCGCACGCGCGTGGCGGTGAAGTTGTTGAAGTTCGCGACCAAGAGGTAGAGATCGTTGCACTCGTTGTTGTCCACCAGTCCGTTTCCGTTGCCGCCGGCGACGATGGCACCCACCACGGTGAGTCCGGGCGTGTCATAAGCCTCCACCACACCCACGGTGGTCCGGCTGTCGGGCGACCTGGCGCTGAAGCCGAGCCCGCGCTTGGCGAACCCGGTCCACAACTCCCGGGCATTCCGGCCCCCGGTGGCCACCAGATCCGCCAGGATGATGGCGTCTCGCGCCTCCACGAAGTTGGGGTTGGGCGGGCAGAGTTTGAGACCGTCCGTCACCAACTGCAGCATCAGCTCGTTGCCGGGGTAACCGTATTTCCGGATCAGATTCGCCCGGACTTCCCACAAGATGGCGCACCACACCTCACCCTGATTGTGTTCCTCCGAAGCTTCCTGTGGATTGTAGGGCCAGATCGGACTGCGCGGGATACCCGGGTAAGGGCTGATCTGGTTGGGATCGATGTCCTTGAAGGTGAGCGGGTTTTTGCTCATGTCGGTCGTGTAAGGATACCGGCGGATCCCGAAATAATAGTTTTCGCGCAGCCCCAGGAGTTGGTAGGTAACATAACCGCCCATCGGGTAGACGCCGTCCACGTCGTCACCGGGCTCGCTCAAGAGCGACAGCGCATAAAAGTCCGACCAACCCTCTCCCAAGCCGCGGGACTGCAATGCGGTCATGCCGTTGCCGCCACCGACCAGGCGCGTGGTCAGGCCGTGCGTGGCCTCGTGATGAATGACCTCGGCATCCAGATCGCCGTCCCTGTCGGGCGTTGGAAAGTCCCACAGAAACATGGCAATCTGCCCCGGGCTGCCGTCGGGTGAAGGGATGAAGAATGCGTTGTTGAACAATCCGGCGTCCGCGCCGCTCTGGACGTAGCCGATGATGGGGTCGTTACCCAGGCCGCCCCGGCCGAAATTGTCCTGCTGAAAATTTCCCGCGCTTTCCGTGAACCCCAACTGGTACAGCCGGTCATGATACCAGTTGACCCAGTAAAACATCTGCACGATGGAGGCGTTTGTGTAGTTGATCGGCTCCTGGTTCAGGTCGAGCGGAAAGTCGAACACGCGCGGGGGATTGCCCTGCGGCCGCGGCCCGTCCGGCTGGAAATCGAAGTCCCGGTCGAGGAAGCAATCGGCGTTGTTACCCATCGTCTCGTTGTCGCCGTCGTTGATCCACCCGTTGGGCGAGGCGGTGACGTCCAACGCGCTCAGCGTGACCAGGATCCGGTTTGTATAAGGTGGCTGCGCGGGGTTTGGCGTGTCCCACCCGGGGGTGAAGGGCGAGGGGCTGTCGCTTGTATAAACCCGGTAAGACGCGTCGCTGATGAAGAAGGTGGTTTGCCGACGCAGCCATAGCTCGCCGGTTTCGGCGTCCACGACCATTTGATACACCTCCGGCGTGCCGGGCCTGGGGAAATGAACCTCCCAGGCGGGTCGCAACCGTGCGCCATCCATTGGCAGCCAGACTTCACGCATCAACAGGGGCCGACCCCGCAGGAGGTATCGGCGGTACCCGTCACTCACGACCGCGCCGGTGTCGGTGGCTTCCCCGGCCACGCCTGCCGCGCCTGCGGCTGCGGCCGCCTTTTCCAATGCCTGCGCCTCCCGCACGCTCGTCTGCCCGAGCCGCGCCGCCCAGTTCGGGGTGCCAAGGTCGGCTGCGGCGGCCGGATCGGCGACCATGCGACTGGCGAGCGTAACCAGCTCTCCCCGGGCGGTGAGGTTGGCGATCAAATCGGCTTCGAAGACCGGTCGCCCGGCCAGTTCCTGCTGCCAGACAACCGTGCGGAGTCCGCTGTGAGGGCTGACGGTGTCCCGGACGCGCCGGGCGTGGTCCAGCACTTCTCCGCCGTGACCGAACACGTCCCGATGGGCATCCAAAAACGCGCGCACGATCGCCTCGGGATCGGCCGGTGCCACCGCCGCCACCCGGGGACCCGCCCACGTACCGGCGACTGCGGGCGTGAGGAAACCCGAAAGACGCCGGACGAACCGGGCCGATCCAACGACCGGGTCGAGGTCCACTTTTGTACCCGGCAGTTCCTGTTGCAGCCGTGCCAGCGCGGCTTCGCGTCTGGCACGCTCGGCGGGTGCCACTCCCGGCGTTCCGCGCAAGTCCTGGTCCGGCAAGGCCGTCCCCCGGTCTCGCGGCAAGAGGGCGAGTGCCTGGGGCAGACCACCCAGCCAGCACGCCAGCACCAATCCCGTGGCGGCCCGGACCGCCCCGGTCCATCGTCTCCACACTGGCCTGTTCATCGGACGCTTCACTCGGTCTAAATCTCGTTCCATTGACGACTTCGGTCGGCCGGGGACCGCCCGGCCGGCCGCAGTTTCAGGCGTTCACGCTTCTCCCAACCGGTCACGGCCCCATGCGCAGCCGGAAGAACCCGCCGGATCCGTCGAGCGGCAGGTTCACCCGATAATGATCTCCGTCGAGAACCGGCGTCACCTGCACCGGCACCCATTGCACCGGCGGCGTGAGCGTGTCGGCCCGCTCCAGCACCACGTTGCCCGCTGTCACCGGCCAGCGCAATTCGAGCTGACCGTTGGTCACCCGGGCGCGCAATTCGGTCCCGGTGACGGTCGTGCGCACGGTGGCGACGTTGTTGGCCTTGGCCGGGTCATCGGTGGCCGAGCCCACATCCACCCGGACCGGGAACTCACCCGCCACGGCCGGGCGAACCGTCACACGCACCATCATGCCCGCGCCCGCGCCCAGGTTACCCAGGTCAGGGAAGATCACCTGGTCACCCTGCTGGAGATACACACCGGGTGCGGTCTGTACCACGGCGAACCCTGCCGGCAACCGATTGGTCAGGGTGACACGCTCCGCTGTGGCCGGTCCGTGATTGGTGATCCAGGCGGTGTAAGTGACCAACCCGCCCAAGGCGACCGGATCCGGTTCATCCGCGAGGAAGACCTCCAGGTCGGCGCGCGGCGACAAGACCTCGACCTGGAGGTCGGCCGTGTTGTTGCCGGGATGCGACTCTGCCTGGGCCGACCATGCACCCACCGTCCAGCTCAGCACGCCCAAGTTGTCCGAACGCAGCACGAGTGTCGCCCGGGCATGCTGATCCATGGCCAGGTCGCCCACCGACCACCGTACGGTGCCGTTGTTGGTCTGGATCTGCCCCTGAGTGACCTGACTGCTCACCAGGACGGCGCCCTCCGGCACCAGGTTGGTGAGGTTGACACCGGTCACGTCCCACGGACCGTGGTTCGTCACCTGCAGGGTCAACACCCAGTTGCTGCCCACCACCGTGCTGGCGGCTGTTTCGGCCGTCACGGAGAGATCCGCCTCCGGCAGGAACCGCCCGCTGGTCGTGATCTGCAGGAGCCAGCCGTTCCGGATGTGCCCGGACTGGGCGGGAGCGTCATCCCGGATGAAGAGCCGCCATTGCCCGTTCGGGTTCGTGTCATTGAACGCCGACAAGCTGGTGGCGTAGGGCGGTTCGGGCGCGGGCACATCCAGGAGGTCGAAGGCGCCGTAGTTGGTGGGCTTGAACGTCCCGCTCACCAACGGGGCCGTCTCCGGCAACGGCTGGGCAGCCGCGTCGTCCAAGGTGAGGGTCACGTTGGTCACCCAGTAACCGGCACCCGCATCGGACATCACCATCACCTTCCCGCCCGCGGGGCTCACCAGCAGCATGTCAATGTCGCTGGGCCGCGCATGGTGCAGGTTGGTGAGCGTCACCACGGTCTTGCTGACCACGCCCACCAGGCCCGTGACGCTGATGACCGACGGATACGGCACCGCCGCGGCGTCGTCACGGATTTCGATTTGCGCCGTGTTGGAGAACGTGGCCGTGCGCGTACCGACCAGGTAACTGAAGGTCACCCGACCCAGGTCGAGCTCGCCGTCTTTCACGAGGAACACCGCGCGGACCAGGCTGCCGTTGGTTCCCTGGACGGTGAAGCTGTAGTCCCGGGACACCGAGGGGCCGTTCGGTGCGAGGGCACCGTAACTCCGGGCCGGCCCGGGCTGGACCACGCCGTTGGTGGCCAGCAGCGTGGCCACCACATTGCCCAGGGGCACCGTGCCGGCATTGCGCATGGCGAAACGGACCGTGACGCGTTCACCCGGATCGAGCGCGCCATTGCCGTTGGGATCGCTGAGCAATTTCGATCCGGCCGGAACCACCACTCCGCCATCGTTGTCCACGATCGTCACCGTGGCCGATTCGGGCGCCACCAACGTGGCCGGGCCGGTCGCGTTGAACAATCGGACGCTGAAACTTTCGGTCCCTTCCTCGTCCGTGTCATCCAGCACAGACACCGTCAAGGTCTGCCTGGCCACCCCGTTGGTGAAGTCCAGACGACCGGAAGCCTGCACGTAATCCTGCCCGGCGCGGGCTGAGCCATCCTCGGTCCGCCATTCCACGGACACCGGTGTGTCGAGCACGCCGGTCCGTTCGACGGTGAGCGTCACGCTGACGCCGCCTTCGGAGATCGTGTAGGCGGGTTCGAGGAACCGCAACCCGGCGTCGTCATCCACAATGCTGATCGTGGCGGTGGAGGGCTCCACCACCGAGGAGTTGCTGTCCGGGTTGACCAGCTGGAAGGTGAAGGTCTCGGTTTCCTCCACAAGGGTGTCGTCCAAAATGGGCACCACCACCTGTTTCATGGATTCGCCGTTGGTGAACACGAGCGTGCCGGCCGTGGTGGCGAAGTCCTGCCCGGCCACGGCCGAACCACCAACGGTCGTGTACCCCACGCTGTTGGTGCCGTTCAACGAACCGACCCGGATCACCTCCACCACCACGTTGGTGGCCAGGCCGTTGGTGTGACTCTCCGCGAGCGTGTACCGGTTTGTCGCGAGCTTGAACCCGGCATCGTTGTCCAGGATGACCCCGACCGCCGTGGGTTGGATGATCTCCGTCCCCGGGCTGGGCTGCAGCAGGCGCAGCCGGAAGGTTTCGTCGCCCTCGACCAACCGATCCTCCAGAAGCGGCACGCTCACCGACTTGAGCGACTCACCCGGAGCGAAGCTCAAACTGCCACTGGTGACGACATAGTCCTTGCCGGCCGTGGCGCTCTCGTCCTCGGTGGTGTAACTGACCTGAACCGCCCGGTTGGTGTCGCCGACGCGACGGACCAAGAAGGTCAGGCCTCCATCCGCTTCGGATGCCAGGAAAGTGGGCGCGGCGAAGCCGAAGCCGAGCTCGTCGTCGGCAATCGTGACGACGGCATTGGTCGGGCCCTCCAGGCGGGCGCCACCGGTCACGTTGGTCAGCACCACAAGGAAGGTTTCCTCGCCCTCGACCAGGCTGTCGTTGAGGATCGGTATCAGGATGACCTTGTTGGTCTCGCCGTCTCCGAAGGTCACGAACCCGCCCGAACGAACAAAGTCCAGTCCGGCCGTGGCGGTGATCTCGCGTGTCTCGTATCCCACGGTGACGACGCCGCTGCGACCGTTGGTCCGGACCAACGGGATGGCCACCTGACCGGCGGATTCACCGACCCAAACGTTGGTCTGGACGAATCGGATTTCGCCCGGCGCACGTTCGTCGTCCAGGATGGTCAACGTGGCCTCGAACGGACTGACCAGGAACCCGCCGGTCACGTTGGTGAGGGCCATGGTCACGGTTTCCTCGCCCTCGGGTTGTGCATCGTCCAGGATCGGGATGAAGACAAACCGGGTGGTCTCACCGGGCAGGAACGTCAGGGTGTTGGTCAGATGCAGGAAGTCCGTTCCCGCGGTGGCTGTTCCGTTCGTGGTGGTGGTGAAGTCCACGACCGTGGTCCGCTCCAAGTTGCCCTGCCGTTGGATGGTGATGCGGGCCAGCCCACCCGCCACGTTCTCGCTCACGGCAAAATTCGGCTGCGAGAACGAGACGCCCGTGTCATCGCTGACAATCTGGACCTCGGCAATCGGCTGGTTCCCCAGGGCCAATCCCGGTGCACCGGCCGGCGAAAGGTTGGTGATGCTCACCCAGAAGCTGCGAGCCGGGTTGAGCTCGAAGTCGTCCACCAGCGGGATCTGGACCTCGGCAAACACCTCCGCTTGCGGGAACGCAACCTCGTAACTTCCGCCGAGGTAGTGGATTTGGTTGGTGGCGGTGCCGTCCGCGGTGGTGAACCGGGCCCGTACCGGCTGGCCGTCAGGTGCGTTGGCGGTACCGCCACGCCGCCGGAGGGTCACCACGGCATTTGTCTGGTCCTCCCAGACCACGAACCGGCCCTTGGCAAATTCGATTCGGCCACTGCCGGAGACGGAACCGCCATAGATCCGGGCCAGCCGACGCCGGGGTTGTCCATCGTAGGTTTCGAATCCGCCGCCCAGGACGATCTTCCCGTCCGGCTGGACCAGTACCGCAGCCACGAAGGCATCGGCACCAGCGCCGACATTGATGCTCGGATCGGCGGATCCGTCAGGATTGAGCCTGGTAATCCCGCCGCGGGTCACGCCGTTGCAATGCCGGAAGGCGCCGCCCACGACGATTCTCAGATCCCGCTGCAACGCCAGGGCCCAGACCGTGTCATCCGCGCCGGCGCCCGGATCGAAGCTCACGTCCACGTCCCCGTTGTCCAGCAACCGCGCCAGACGGATCCGCGTCTGACCGTTGACGTTGGTGAACGAGCCCCCGATGACGATCCGTCCATCCGGTTGGAGCAGGACGGCACGAACGGCTCCATCGGGGCCTGTCCCCACGCGGAACGTGGGATCCATGCTGCCGTCCGGATTCAGTCGCACGATGCCCGGGCTGGCCTGGCCGTTGAACTCTGTGAACTCACCTGCCACCAGGATCTTGCCGGCATGAACGCTGTTGGTCGGGTAGGCAACCACCGCGTAGACGGTTCCGTTGGCACCCGTGCCCGGATCGAAACTCGTGTCCAACGCACCGTTGGCGAGCAGCCGGGCCACACCTCTCCGCCCCACGCCGCGATAGGTCGCGAATGCACCGCCCACAACAATCCGCGGTTGACCCTGCCACCAGCTTTCAGCCAGGGCGAACACCGGCTGGTCCGGCCCACTGCCCGGATCGAATGTGGTATCCACCACACCATTGATCTGAACCCGGGCGAGGAAGGGTCGGGCAAGGCCGTTGACCTGGCTGAATGCACCGCCGATCACGATCCGGCCGTCAGCCTGGGGGAGCAGGGCATTCACCGCGCCATTGACAGAGGCGGAAAAGCTCGGATCCAACGACCCGTCCCCTCCGTTCAACCGCACCAATCGCAGGCGGGTGGCGTCGTTGGCCAGGGTGAAATCGCCGCCGACGAACAGCTTGCCGTCCGGCTGCAGGCCCAGCGCCAGCACGGCATCGTTGAGGTGGCCCTGGAGGAAAAGCGTGTCCAGTTCACCAGCCGGCTCGTTTACACTTTCATCGTCCACGATCCTCAGGATCGCCGTGGCTGGCTGGCCCAGCGCCGAACCCGGGTTGGCCCCGGAAAGGGTCAGTGTGACAAAACGGTCAGCCGCATCCACAAACGGGCCGTCCAGGATCTGGATCTCGAAACTCTTGGCCGTCTCGCCGGGACCGAAGCTCAAGCTGCCGTTGGTGGGCACAAAATCGGTGAAGGGCACTGCCGTGCCCGGTTCGGCCCGGAAATTCACGGTGACGGATCCCGCCGCACCATCCGTTCGGACCACTGTGATCAAGGCTTTGCCGCCGTTCTCGTTGACGCGGTACTCGGCGTAGGGGAAGGCCACGAATCCCACCCGGTCGTCGTTGGTGATCCACAGCCTGCCCACCGATTGCGGGCCGAGTGCGCCAGGATTCGGCACACCGTTCAACATCGGATCCATCAACCGAAGCACCACCGTTTCGTCCGGTTCGATTGCGCCATCATCCACCAGCGAAACCCAGAAAGTCTTCGGCGAGACATCGCCGTGGCCCCACGTGAGGACGTTGGTCACCGGCACGTAGTCGGAACCGGCCGTGGCGGTGCCGTCCTCGGTCACGGCTGTGACCGTGAGGGTCCCCGCGCTACTCCCCCGTCGTGTCACCGTAACCTGGACGCGCCCTGCTCCTTCAAGTGCACCCACTTCCGGCGGGTCAAAGTTCAGCCGGCCGCCGGGCGTGTCGTCATCCACGATGGTCAACACCGTGTTGCTGATTCCGCCCACCGCGGCACCGATCAACCGCAGGAGCACGGTCTCATCCGGCTCGACCTGGCTGTCGTTGAAGATGGGAATGACAAAGGTCTGGTTGGTCACACCGTTGAGGAACGTCAGGGTGCCCGAACGCGGCTGGTAATCCGTGTTCGGCGTGGCTGTTCCGCCGGGCATGACCTCATACTGACAGGTCAGTGTGCCGAAGCTGCCGTTGGTGCGGATGACGGTGATGACGGCCTGTCCGGCGCTTTCCAGCACCACGAAGTTCGTGGAGGCAAAGCCCAGCACACCGGCCTGTTTGTCATCGTCCACGATGTTCAGCGGCGCCCGGGACCGTCCGAGCGCCCCGCCCAGTGGGATGTTCTCCCCGCCCAGGAAGAAGACATCGGCAAAGGTCGGGCTGGTCAGCCGGAAGGTCGTGTTCCGGTCGCCCTGGCTGATCTGATCGTTCAGGATGGTGATGTTCAGCCAGCCCTCACGGTAATTGAAAAAGCGCTGGCCGAAGATGGAGGTGGGAACGAAGTTGTCTCCAAACAAACCGTCGCTCATCATCCGGGTCGTGGCGTTGGGCTCGTTAGCCGGCCAGGGTGCCTGCCAGGAGGTCAGGTAAATGGGAGGCACGGCGTTGTAGATGTAATCGCTGCCGCTTCGTGCCAGCCCCTCCTCCACCTCGAAATTGGCGCTCAGATAGCCGAGCGAGCCGTTGGTTCGAACCAGGTCCACCGAGAACATGGACTGGTTTTCGTTGGCGGTGTAGGAGCCCCGGGCAAAGCCAATGTTGCCGGGTCCGGACGTTTCGCCGCCCACCAGGCGGGCCACATTGGACCGGTTGCGCACGCCATCGCGGGACTTGGGCTCGATCCACAGGTTGGGATCCCCGTTGGCCTCCGGCCGGACCAGCGCCGATGCCTGGCCGCCACCCACCTTGTCAAACAGCCCCGCAATGAGGACGTTGCCGTCGCTCTGGATCTTCGTGGCGAAGACAATGCCGCGCGGGTCAGCAAATCGCGCCCGGAAAAGTCCGGCAAACTGATTATACGCAGTATCCAGGAAAGTCGTGTCGAGCGTCCCGTCGTCGTAGAGGCGGGCAAAACTCCGACGCGGCGTGCCGTTGTAGGTATCGAAGCTGCCGCCGATGTAGATCCGGCCCCCCGCCAGTTCAATGGCGTAGACCGGACCATCCGTGCCGGTGCTGCCCGGATCGAAGGCCGGGTCCAACGCGCCGCCGGCCGTCAACCGCGCCAGATTGTTTCGCGGCTGCAGATTCACACTCGAGAACTCTCCGCCGATGAGCACGCGGCCGTCCGATTGCCGCCGGATCGCGAACACGCGACCATCGGTACCTGCACCGGGATTGAAAGTGGCGTCGAGACGACCGTCATCCAGGAGACGCGCGATCCCGCCGCGCACCACGCCGGACACACGATAGAACTCGCCGCCGATCAGCAACCGGCCGTCCGGCTGCAGTTCCAGTGCCCAGACCGGACCGTCCGGTCCCACGCCGGGATCAAAACCCGTGTCCACGGAACCGTCCCGGTTCAGCCGAGCCACGTACGGGCGCGGGATGCCGTTGACCGCGGTGAACTCACCGCCGATGTAAACCTTGCCATCCGGGGCCGCCGCCACGGCCCATACCGCGCCGTTCGGCCCGTCGGCCGGGTCAAAGGTCGGGTCCAACGAACCGTTGGCGTTGATCCGCGCCACGCCCACCCGACGTTGCCCGTTGTAGGAGGCGAATCCGCCGCCGATGACCCATTGGCCACCGGGCGAAGCCGCAATGGCGGCGATGAACGCGTCCGCGCCGGCGCCGGGGTTGAAACTGGTGTCCAGGGAACCGTCCACGTTCAACCGTGCGATCCTGGACCTGCCGATGGTGTTGTACGAGGTGAAGTCACCCACGATGATGGCCCGGTTGTCGGACTGCAGCGCCAGGTCGTACACCACCCCGTCGGTACCGGGGTTGGGCAGGTTCGGCGGCGAGGTGGTGACCGCCGGCACCATCGTGGCTCCAAAATCCGGATTGTAAAACTGGTCCACCGACCCGGCTGGCGGGTCGCGATCATCGAACAGGATGGTCACCGTGGTCTGGTTGATGGTCCCGACCAGCGTGGGTCGGTTGTCCACGTTGCGGTACAGGAACAACTGAAAGTCCTCGTTGAACTCCGTGAGCGTGTCGTTGGTCACGATCAACTCGATTTCCTTCACACGAAAATCGTCCTGACCCCAGTCCAGACTCCCCCCTCCGGGGAAGCTGTAGTTTCCGAGCACCTCGAAGTCCGAGTTGGTGCCGTGGATGCCGATGGGATCGTCGGGCGGCGTCGGCGTGGCATAATCGGACCCCGGCTGCAGAGCAAACTCGTTGTTATCCAATTCGGCCGGGTCGGCCTGGTCGCCAGCCCCCAGGAAATTGTTCACCCGGTAACGGAGGGTAACCGATTCGCGGTTGGTGCCGGAGCGCATCACCCCGATCCAGACCCTGGTATAGTATTCGTTCACGTCCTCCGGCGTCCGGTACGCCACCCGGGTGAAATTGAAGATGGCATTCGTAGGCTGGAACAGCAGATCGGGAGGATCATTCGTGCCGATGGCCTGAAAGTTGCGTCCCCACACCGGATCAATGTCGGTGTCCAAAATGCGTACCAATATGCGGCCAAAGGCACCATCCACACGGGGCGGCGCCACCTCCAGCGACTCGTTCGGGTCCGGCCGTGGGTTGGACAAAACAACGGCGAAGGACCGATTGGTGTTGGGTAACATCGCATCGGGCAGGATCCTGACGAGGATGCGTTTGGTCATCTCTCCGTGATCGAACACGAGAGTGCCCTGGACGGGAATGAAATCTTGCCCTGCCAGTGCCGGAATTTCCTGTCCGGGGACCAGGACTTCGTCCTCGGCGATTTCTTCCGTTGCATAGTCCACCAACATGCGCCCGGTGGCGCCGCCCACGCGGGTTATGGTCACGAGCACGCCCGGTACACTGAACTGGTAGTAGGTCTCGTAGGTGCTGGCGTCTTCAACAGCCTGGCTCTCCCATTCCGAACAGTTGATCACGGGCACCTGCCGAACTCCTTCGGGCGTAACGAGCATTTGGATGTCTTCCGTGGCGAATCGAAACACGCCACCCGAGTGATACGCCCAGCTCAGCACAATGTCAGGTCTGCTCAGCTGCAGCAAATCGAGCTTCAAACCGACGGCAATGTAATACGTGCGGCCCTCCTCCGCGTTGAACCGCACCGCACTGGGACGCCCAGTCAAAAATCCCAATACGGCCACAGCGCTTCCGTAAGGAATCTTGCTATAGAGCGCGGGTGGTGCCTCATCGTTGGCCGCCACCTGTCGGAGCTGGGTCAAGCTGTCGCCCGTGTAGACAGCTAGCACGGTATCCGGTCCACCCGGACTGGCCAGGGTGTCCCAGGTCACCTCACCGCTGCGCGGCGCGGTCCAACGATACCAGATCGAGGGCACCAGGAACCCGGCGTGGCTGGGTTCGCCCGGCTCCGAACTGGCCTGATCCAGGCTGCCCTCGACCGTGCCGTAGATGCCTGTCAGTTCCTCGGCGGCATCGAAGTTGTCGTTGGCGGGCTGGGCCCATGAGGCAGCCGACCAGCCGAACGCCAACCCGCAGACCAGCCATCGCATCCAGCGGCGGGTCCAGCCGTTTCCGGGCTTACCTGTCAATCTCCTCATAGTTCAGACGAAAATCGGTTAACGTGCTGGGATTTCCACCTCCACCCGGTAGAAGCGCTCGCCTTCGCTCGCAGCCGGCAGTCGCAAGGCCGCACGACCCGGCAGAACGTTGACAGGACACGGCGGCGCCGTGCAGGGATCTGCCGGCGGCAATGGCAGGGTTGCGAAGTTCGTCCGCAACACCACACGCCAGTCCTGGGCAGCCAGAGAGGTGGCTTCCCAGACCGTGTTGATTGCCCCCGGGACAGAGGGCCAGATCAGCACCAACCCCTGGGGCCCTTCCCACCGGGCCGTGAGGGGAACGTCCTCGGCCACCAGGATCGGCACCGGATCCGAGGCGTTCGGAATGCCGTCGCCATCGGAGTCGCGCTCGGTCGAGCTGGCCAGGGCGGTGTTCACCCGGATCTCACGGGTACCGATGAGGATGTTCGTGGAGCCGTAGAAACCGCCCGCGTACGTGGGCACCCAACGGAGGCGCCCGTTGTTGTACCGGCTGGAATCCACGGGCTCGGCAAGCCGGTTCCCCCCAACCAGCAAGTCTGCATAATAGATGGTCACATTGGGCGCGATGTTCAGTGCCAAGAAGGCGTTGTTCAGCTCGTTGGTTGCGTGATTCAGAAGGATCAGCTGGTCCACGTAGAGGGCGTTCCTGGTGCCCGTTCCCTGGAAGGTGAAGGTTGCCCCGAAGCCGCCGTCCAGAACCAGGCGGCCAATGGCGACGTTGTTGGTGAATCCGGCGGGGACGGGACCGCGGTCTTCGCCGGCCCAGACCATGATGTTCTCGCTGTAGGGGGCGGCGATGTTGGTGATGGTCGTCCCTCGCAGGTCGCCGGCAACGGGCCGGGCCGCCAGCGTCAGGCCGTCCCGCGCGAAAAAGACGTTGTTCGTCGTGTCGGCGTCACTCAGCAATTCGTTCGCGCCCAGGACGAGTTTGCGTCCTGCCACCACGACATGGTTCGTAACCACCAGTCGGCCGGCCTGCAGGCTCACGTCGGCCAATGGCGCGGCCATTCGACCCCACAGATTCGTGCCGCCACTGCCCAGGTGAGCTTCCGCTGCTTCCACTTGGAGCGATCCCAGAGTAGCCAGATTGGTTCCCCAGTTTCTGAAGTAGGCCGTCTGGATGGCCAAGCCCTCCGCGATCAGGCGACCGTAGTTCTCGAAGGCGTTGTATGGTTCCTGGAAGATCGAGGGATGGTACGGCGGCCGCCGCAGTCCGGCAAAGGTGGCTGCATTGCTGATGGCTATCGTTCCATAGTTGGTCAGGTAACGCAGCCGCGGCAGGCTGTCCGCCCAAGAGATACGGTTGGTAAGCAGATTCAACTCCCCGGCCGGGCTGAATGGCTGGACGATCCACGGCGGGATGCTCAACTCCACGGGCGGATTTGTGGTCAAGGTGAGTCGCTCGGCGTCAATCAACAGGCTTCCGAGCACGTTCAGTTTGTCCGCAATGCGCACCTCGCGCCGCCCTTCCGCACTCTTCAGCTCGAGGTCAACGATCATCGGCTCCGAGCTGGCGCCCAAGTAGTTGCTCACCATCAACACCTTGTACTCCAGACCGATCCCGTCTGCGGAGATGTTGGTCCAGATGCCCACCCAGGCCTGGAGCTCGCCCACGATGCGCGACACCCGCGGCAATTGGAGCTGCCGCACCTCCAGCAGGCCATTGGTCGAGGCGAGCCGGATCGCGCTGTAGGGGGACTCGATCTGCGCGTTGGTGCTGCCGACGAAGTGTCCGATTGACTCCAGCCGCAAATAGCTGGGCGCGCTCAACCGGGTCTGGGTCAGGTCCAATGCCCGCCGGGCAACGACCTCGATGCGCCCCATCACATTGGAGAAGGCGCTGCCCGGCTGGGTCTCCGAGGGCACCATGACCGCGGGTATCACGCGTGTCCGGTAGCCCGAATTCGTGGTGTCCACAAAGATGTTCGTGCCCAGCGAATAGATCGAAGCATCGAAATCCTCGGGCGGCACCTGCGGGAGCGCGGAAAAGAAACCGGGATCCACGCCGCTGAGGAAGAAGTTGAATGGCTGGAATGCACCGACGGGGTTCAACGACGGAACGTATAGGGTACCGTTCGTCAGGTTGAAATTGTAGTTCTCCGCCGTCAGGAACTCCGTCAGATACAGTTCGTTGGTTATGCGGCTCTGTGTGACCGCGTTGGTGACCACGCCCCGCCAGCGGATCACGCTCAGTCCGGGGGTCATTCGGACTTCTGCGTCCTGGATTTCTCCGCCGTTGTACACATAGACGGCCTGGACCATCAGGTTGCTGGGACCCTGCTGGTAGGTCTGAACGTGGCTGCTGAATCCAACGGGCAGGACGACCTGGGCCAGCGCCTGACCGTTGATCGTCTGGACCACATGGAAGGGACTGACCAGGGGAGGAGCGGCGAACCGGCCGACGATGCGGTTCGTGTTGAAACCCCAGTGCACGTCATAGGTTCTCACGGCAATGTTGGTGGACCCCGACTCCTGGAAGCGGACTTCCCCTCCGCGGAGGTCCACGTAATCGCCGGTCAGATTCAACTGGCCGAGGGAGGAAACCTCGAGTCGCCCGCGGTTGATGATGTTGGTCGCCTGAATCAACAACCACAAATCGGCACTGATCTCGGCCGTGTTGGGTTGGACCAGACCCTCGTTGTGGAACACTGCGGCCCAACGGCGTTGGGGATTCCCCATCGGATCGATGAGCTGGAAGCGGTAGCCCGGGCTCCCCAGCCAACGCCCGCGGTTGGTGATGTAGAGCGCGTTCTGGAACTCGATGGGCTGGACGATCGCAAGATTTGTCAGGGCGATGGTGCCGACGTTGACGACGCGGACGGCATCGATCACCGGCAGGGGCTCCGGCGGGAAAGTGGCCTGCAGGGTGCCCGTGTTCAAGAACAGGTCCTGGGCACTCCTGGCCGGGCCAACGGCAAACCCCAGCAGGAGTATCCCAACACCCGCGACCACGCGGGATTTCCAACAGCGCATCGTCATAGGCGAATGGTCAGGCTGTACGGCTGCAGCTTGCGACGGCCCTGGGCGTCCTGAACCTGCAACACAAACTCATAGACCCCTGCCGTGCGGGGAGTGCCCAACAGCACACCGCCCGGGGAGAGTTCGAGCCCCGGCGGCAGGCCGGGCGAATCCTCGGCCAGGGAGAAACTGTACGGCGCCTGCCCGCCGTCCACGGTGAAGGTCACCTGGAAATACTCGCCCACCACCCCGTACGGCAGCGCCAGGGGCTGGATGCTCAACAAGTTCAACACCATGTCCTCCACGTCCCGGAGGCTCCTGCCCTGCGGGTAGATCACGGGCGGATTGGTGCTGCCGTCGAAGCTGGCCCAGATGAAGTTGGTGAACCCACCAAACTCGTCCAACCCGGAGAAGGGAAGGAACGGATCATAGATGTTCAGGTTCAAGGGCCCCACCCTGTTGAAGCTGATCGTGATGGGGGGCTCGACGTGGCCGGGCCCCGCCAGTCCGGGCACGGCATTGGTGTCGATAAACACCCCTGCCGTGTCGGTACGCTCTGCAATAAACTCGTTCAGGTCCAGTGCTCTGAAGAGAAAGTCCGGTGTGGCCACCACCCGCTGCAGATGCTGCCGGACCACTCTACCGTTGGTCACAGCGTTCAGGGAGTAATAGTTCGTGATCGGTTCGAAGAACCGGCCCAGCAGCGAGTCGTAATTCGCCCGAACAAACTGCATCCGCTCGATGCCCTGGCGATTCATGGGGACGTTGGTTTCGCAGCTCACCGGCAGAATGACCATGGCGTGGTTGGTGAAATAGGTGTAGACCTGCTGGGAAAACTGCTGGCCGATCTGGTTGGTGGCCAGGGCGATGTCGTTGGTAACCACCTGCAGGATGGGCGGCAGATTGGAGAGGGGGACGTATCCGCAAAGGGCGTTGGTCGGCAGGATGAAGAAGTCGCCCGAGGGAACGTCGAGGACGACGTGGTTGGTGGTGATGTTGGTGCAGATGCCCGAGGGATAGCCCCACGGATTCTGGCACGGACCGATGTTGGTCGTCACCACTGTGGCCAGCGTGTAAGGATGGTACTCGTTGGTGACCACGTTGCCGAAGGTGTGCCGGTAGCGCACCACGTAGTTGGTGATGTAATTGGTGGCCAGGACGAGGCCCTGCCAGGGCGCCGGCGCCCAAGGTGCGTTCGTAAAGTAGGCGACAATGTTGGTCGTCACCTCGGTCGTGAACACCTGTTCGCTCTGGAGCACGACCAAGCCGGGATAAAGCGTCTGCAACGCTGCGGCGTCGTTTGTCCACGCGGCCGCCAGAAGGGTGTTCAGATTGGAACTGACAAGCAGCTGCGGTGTGGGATTCGTGTAAAACAGGAGGCTGTCCTGGGTGATGGCCTCCCAGTTGACGTTGTTGGTGCGCCAGAGGTAACGCAGTCCGCCGACGTCGTCCCGACTCAGCCCGGTCAGGAACGTGCCGTAGCTCAGCCACAAGGTCTCCGCAACCGGCAGGTTCCTTTGGGCCAACGGATCCACAAGGTATTCATAGGCGTCGGCGAGCGGGTCCGGGCCCGAACAGATCTCGATGATCTGATAGGAATAGAGCGTTCCATTCACGTAGCTGGTGGGCTCGAAGGTTACGGGATCGAAGTTCCTCCGAATCACGTGGTAGACCATGAACGGGCAAGAGAGGCCCGGCTGGGTGTACCGGTCCCGCAGGCACCAAGTCCAACGCACCGGCTCGGCCAGGCCGAGCTCCTCCAGGATCAAATGCATGGCAACGGACTTCAGATCCAGCAGGCTCAGGGCCTGGGCCCGGTAATTCACCCGACTGACTTCCAGTGGGAACTCCGACAAATCCTGGCTGTAGCTGGAGACATTGCTGAGACTGTTGAACACGGCGATGGCCTGCTCCACCGCGGCCACGCCGTTGGATCCGAAGTAGTCGAGGAACGAGGCGTCGAAGGCGTAGTAAACCACCGGCAGGTTCCAGCGGTACTCTTCTCCGAGGTTCTTGGGGGCGCCGATGTCCGCGTTGTTGGCGAGGTTGTATCCGATGTTCGGGACCTGCCAGGCCTCGTTGACGGGGCCGAGGAGGCTGAAGGCGTGTGCGCCCGCCGCCCAGCCGAGTGCCAGGACCGTTCCCACCAGTCGTTTGCAAAAGCGCCACATAGTTTGGTTCAGCGCAGTCGAATCACCCGATAAAAGGCCGCCTCGCCTCCGGCCACCCGCAAGCTCTCACGCGTCCCGCGGGCAAACCTGGGTTCACCCGCATTGGTCCAACCGGAGAGTCCCCCGGAGGCCTGCACCTGGTAAACGAATCCGGGTCGCGCGTTCCATTCCAGGTAGCGTCCGGATGGTGTGGAAATCAGGCTGACGCGGAGCACGCTGTTGGGGTTGGAGGGATCGGTGCCAGCCAGGAACTCCTCGAGATTCGTGGCACCGTCGCCGTCGCTGTCGTCCTGGGGCCTGGGCCAGGCGCCCATGTCGGGGCCAAAGTACCCGGCCATCCACTCGGACGGAATGCCGCCGTAGACCCACACGCCGTAGGTGGTGCCGGTGGCCGGGTCGGAGAGCGGCGCCCGCTGGCCGTTGGTCAGGACGTAGGTCACCCGGAAGGAGTAGGACGTGCTGTGCAACAGGTTGGACACGGTGACGACGTTGCGGGTGGTGACGAGGGTGGCCCGGGGCGGTTGAGCGTCGTTCATGTACAGTTCATAGGCCGCCACGGGCAATCCGTCCACCGAGGGCCAACTGACGGAGAGGGCGTTGGAGCTCAGCACGCTGACCACGGGCGGGTCGAGCGGTTGCAAGGGCTGACCGGCGGAGGCCAGCCGCTGCGCCCGCAGATCGAATCCGTAATCAATGCCGGTGAAACTGCTCCACACCACCAGGAAGCGCCCGGCCCCGTCGCCGGCAACGGCCGGATGAAACTGCTGGCTGACGGTGGTGGTGTTGATGCGCAGTTCAGCCCCGATGGGAAGACCACTGAGATCCAGCACCCGACCAAAGACGCCCTCGCGCGAACCGTCCTGCTCGAGGCTGGTCCAGACGACCAGAACGCTCGCGCCGGAAACGGCCGCCCGGGGTGCAAACTGGTCGCCGTAGGTGTGGGTGTTCAGCCGGCGCACGGCCCCGCCGTTGCCGTTGGCATCGAAGGCCCGGGCCCAGATATCCCAGCTGTTCTCGCGAACGACAGTGTCCTTTTGTCCCCACACGACGACAAAGCCGCCCCCCGGCAACGCAGCGACCTGCGGGTTGGCGCAAACGTTGGTTTCCACATTAACCAAGATCTCGCCGGAGAGGGGCGTGCCGTCGGGTTGGAAAAGCCGGGCGTACACGTCGACGCTGTTTTCGAACCGCTGCTGTTCACTCACCCACACCACGACGAACCGCCCGTCCGTGAGGCCGGCGACGGCTGGCGTGCGCTGGTTGTACGGCGTGGTGAGGTTGACCTGGAATTCCCCACCCAGCGGTTGCCCGGTTGAGCTGAACCGGCGAGCAAACACACCCTGCATGGGGTTGGCACCGGCTTCCTGATTCCAACTGCCCCAGACAAACAACACCGAATCATCGGCGAGGCGGGCAACTGCGGGGTTTTGTTTGCTGCTGTTCGTGGTTGCGCTGACGATGAGCTCGCCGGTGAGCCAGAGTCCGTCCGTTCCCAGGAAACGCGCCGCCACCTGGCGCCGGGTGGCGGGCCCGGTCAACCATGTGAAGACGGCGCCGCCGTTGTTCAGGGCCGCCACTGCGGGCAGGAGCTGGTCGCCTTCACCCGTCACATTCACACGGAAGGGGCTGAGCGTACCGGTGGAGCTCCCGTCGAGGCGCCGGGCCGCGATGCCCTGGCCGTGCCCGTCGGTGAATTCATCTTCCCAGACGACGTAACCGCCCTGGGGGCCGACAGCCACGGCCGGGTGGACCTGATCGCCCGGCAGGGGTTCGGTCAAAGCGTACTCGCCGCCCTGGAAGGTGATGTCGCTCTGGGCGGTCACCCACAGCGGGAACAACACGATCCCCAGCAGGCTTGAGACGTGGTGCCGTTGGGTTATCCGAGCAGCCATAACGAGCCTCGTTTCAACCAGTCTTCTTTAACAGTGGCGTGCTGCATTGTCCAACTTTTCCCCTGCCGCGGCCTCTCCTGTCGGCGCGTGGGCACAGGCAAACAGATCCGCTTGTGCCGGCGGCGTTCCGCGGCCGGCGTTTTCCAGCCGGGTCAGCAACGTGCGGAACCCCCACTCCCGGTAGAGGGTCTTCAAGCGCTCCACGTCCGGAGCGTGAACGGCCAGTTCGTCGGGTTGAAAACCTGGATCGAGATCGGCGCGCAACTGGATGAGCTCCCGGTTCCGGCGGATGAGATCGGCCGACGATTTCAGCGCGTGGCGGATGCGTTCGGGTTCGACCTCCGACAAGCGTGCCAGCAACGACGCGACCGACCCGAATCGTTTGAGGAGTTGGGCAGCGGTCTTGGGCCCGACACCCGGCACACCAGGGATGTTGTCGGAAGCGTCACCCACCAGACTCAACCAATCGACGATCTGCGCCGGTTCAACGCCGGTTTTTTCGCGTACATCTTGTTCGGTCCAGATGCGCCCGCTGGGGTCGTGGGGTTGGATCAGGCCGATATCCGGGCCGACGAGCTGCATGAAATCCTTGTCGGAACTGGCAATTATGACCTCCCAATCCCGATCCCGGCCCCAAACAGCAAGCGAAGCGATCCAGTCGTCGGCCTCGACGCCGGGGCGGCAGCCGGTGGCGATACCGCGGGCACGCAGCCATTCGACGATGGGATCGAGTTGGGCGCGGAGTCCGTCGGGCATCTCGGGACGCTGGGCCTTGTATTCCGGGAGGGCTTCGAGCCTTTCGGGGGCGAGGCCGCCGTCCCAGATCACGGCCACATGGGAGGGCTGCAGAGTGTGACAGAGTTTTTCGAAGGTCTGGATGAAGCCGTAGATGGCGTTGGTGGGGCGACCGTCCGGGGCGCGCAGCTCCCGGATGGCGTGCCAGGCACGGTACGCGTAGGCATGCCCGTCCACCAGCAACAGCCGCGGCCGCGCGGCCCGTGTTGTTTGCACATCCGTCACACGCAATCCTGATTCGGCCAGGTTCGGGGCGCCGGTGTCGGGCCGGCGGCCGAGCCTGCCTCTGGCCTCCCTGTCGTCAAACCCCGGGATCACGGCTGAGCCGAGGTCGGCTGCGCCGGAATGGTCGTTTGGGCAAACGGCATCTCGTCGTCGGAGTGCAGCGGATTGCCCGCCGGATCGATGATCCGGGGTGTGACGAAGATGAGGAGATTCTTCTTCTGTTTCTGGTCCGATTCGCTGCGGAAAAACCGGCCCAGCAGGGGCAGGTCACCCAAGACGGGGACCTTGTCGCGGACCTTGGACACATCCTCGCTGAGCAAACCGCCCAGGACGACCGTCTGGCCGTCCCACACGATGGCCGTGGTGGTGACCTGGCGGACACGGAAGATAGGGAGGGGCAGTTGGGCGGTCAGCGGCACACCGATGGAGCCCGCGCCCACGGACTGGACCTGGGGCACGAACTGGCGGGCGGTTTCCGTATCGTACCCGATGAACTCGGTGACCGTGGGGAGGATGGTGAGCTGGATGGTGTACCCGTCCGCCGAGACGACCGGCAGCACGTCCAACGTCGGACCGAACGGCAGCGAGGCGATGTCGTAGCCGATCTGGGCACCCACCACCCCGGCGCCACCCACGCCCGTCACGCCGCCGGCGCCGCCGGCCGCAGTCTGGCCGGTGCTCAGGCCGACCACGACGGATTTGATGTCCACCAGGTTGACCTGGGCCTGACGTCCGCTCAAGGTGGTCACCTCGGGCGCGGTCAACAGTTCCACCCCTTTACGTTGTTCCAGCGCCTGAATGGCCAGCCGGAACTGGGGGTCGGTGAGGATACCCGTCAGCGTAAAGACCGACGGTGCGTTCAACTCGTTGCGGAGACCGGTCGTTACACGGGAATCGGATGCGGCTGGCAGGATGAGGGTGTTGATGTCGGTGATGGCGGCCTGCCCGCCCTGTCCGGGCCCCACGCCGGTCTGGCCGCCGCCGACCTGTCCCTGATTCGCGCCGGCCTGTCCGGCCAATCCTCCGGGGATGAACACACCGGGGAAGGTCCCTGCGGGATTGGCCGCGGTGGGCGTGCCGGCATACGACGGGGCCGTACCGCCCTGGAGGCCAATCCGGCCGCCGCCCATCAGCCAGTTGCCCAGGTACCAGTCGAACCCCAGTGCGCGGGCGTCCTCCTGGGAGATATCAATGAACTTGGTGCGTATGTTGACCTGGGGCGGGGCCTCGTTGAGGACTTGGATGGCGGCCTGGATGATGTCGAGGTCCTCGGGTGTGGCGCGGACGATGAGCCGGCCGGCGCGGTCGTTCCAGAAGACCGCCTTGGGCGGGTTGAGGTCCACGCCGAGCGTGAGGAAGTAATCCCGGACAGCGGCACTGACGTCGGCTGTGGAGTTTGTACGGGTGATGAAGCGCAGTCCACCTCCGCCCACGCCACCGGCACCGCCGACTCCGCCACCGCCGAACCCACCTCCGAATCCGCCGCCGAAGCTGACGCCGCCGGCGACGTTGACACGGGGAACGATGGTACCGAGCGTCATGCCGCCGCCGCCGCCGCCGAAGCCGCCGCCGAACCCACCACCGAAGCCGCCGCCCCCAAAGGCGCCACCGCCACCACCACCGGTCGAGGTCGCGAAGGCACCGAACTGGGTCCCCTCGACGGACTCAAGGCCCTGATAGAAGGTGTTGGGGTCCACCTTGAAGACGCGTGTTTCAAGCCGCAAGGGCTCCGCACCGCGCAGGGAAAAAACGACGGCGTATTCCTCGATGGAGTACTTGATGGGGCGCTCGGCCACCCGCACGATGGCGTCCAGGACATCGGCCAGGCGGACATCGGTGAGCGGCGGCACCAAACGGATGGAGATCTGGCCGACGTCTACTTGTTCGGGGGCCGAAGGTGCGGCCGCCGGCATGGGCAGGCCGGTCGTGGGATCGATCATTTGCGGCTGTCCGAACGTTTGGGGGGGCAAGAAAGCGGATGTGGAACTCTGCTCGGGATTCGGGTTGATGATGAAGTTGATGCCTTTTTTGTCGGGATCGCGCCGTTTGGCCTCCTCGTAGAGGTGACGCACCACCTCTTCCAGCGGAAGGCCATCATACGAGACACTCTCCAGACGGATGCGGTCGAGTTTGCTGATGATGAGCTGGCGTCCGCGGCCGACGTGGACAAGGTTGGTGCGGGCATACGGATTGGGCACGGGCAGCTTTTCTCGCGTGGCGGTGGTTTCCCATGCCTGCTCGACCTCCACGAGGGCGGTCTTGGCCTGCGCCTCGCGCTGCCGGCCGGCGCGGCGGTAACGGGCATCCTTGACCAGATCGAGGTAATAGGGGGCCGCACGATTGTCGGGATCCAGACGCAGGGCCTGGTCGAGCTTGGCTTCGGCTTCGTCCAGTTTGCCGAGTTCCCACAGCAGGACACCGTCGCGGACGAGTTTGGCTGCTTCCTCGCGCTCCTTTCGGACCTCGGGCACGCGCTGCAGGACTTCCTCGTGCGGGGTGCGCGGATATTGCGCGGCCAGGGCGGCGTCGTTCTCCTGTTTGAGGCGGAGGGCTTCAGAGTCGTTGGGGTTGACTTTCAGCACCCGGGTGAGCTGGACGTCCGCTTCCTTGAGGTCGCCGCGTTTGCGTGCCTCGCGGGCCAGGTTGAGACGGACACGGGTCAAACCTTGGACGGTCTGCTCGGTCTCCCCGGGGATCCCGGAGCCGATGCGTTGCACGAGGCTCCAGGCGTCCTCGTACAACCTGGCGGCGCCGGCCAGGTCACCGCGGCCCTCGGCATCGGCGGCCTGCTGCAGCTTCTGACGGAGCAGGACGGTGTTGGCCTGACGATAGACGGCTTCCTGAGCAGCCACGCTGGCGGCTTCCGACGCAGGTTGTGCAACGGCTCCGGCCAGGCTCGCGACCAGGATCACGAAACACAATCGGGACTTGTGGACGTTGGTCATAACTGGCTTGCCTAAAAAAGTCGGCCCCCCTGACCGACGGTGTTTGGCGGAAATCATCCTTCGGATCGCATCCTGATGGTGTACTTCTTGCCCGTCAGGCGGTGGGAGACTACCACCTCGTTTTGGGTGATGGCAACGACAATGTACTCCTCACCGGCCAAAGTCATGCGATCGCCCACGCGCAGGTTGTTGAAGGTGCGTTTTTCCGGATCGTACCGGACGTCTGCGATGTAACCTTCGACGCGTCGAAACGGTTTTTCGCGGGTCAACGTGACGCGTTCGCCGGTGTCGCCGAGCTCCAGGATCAGCGCCTCGGGATCGGCGGGCGGACCCTGAACCTCGCGCAGGGTGAACAGGTCCTCCTTTTTTTCGTTGAGGCGGACGAACGTCTGGCGTTTGCGCCGGTCGGCGGGGCGGGCGGCGGCCTCGTTTTCGATTCCGATCAGGTAGCCGGAAGGCTGTCCGTCGAGCACGGGTCCGATGGAGTCGAAGGTGAGGATCAGATGCAGCGGTCGAATCTCTGTGACCACCGCGGCTTCCGGTCCGATCTCGGTGCCCCTGGCGAGTTTGATCAGGCGCCCGTCAGCCGCGCGCTGCCACTGCACGGGATTGAAGAGATAATGCGGCCGACCGAAATCGGCATGGAGGGGGGTCTCCAACCGTTGGGCCACGGCTTCCATGGGCGAGAGGTCCAGTGGCGGCAGGGGTCGGATGGGGCGGCGGACGATGTTGTTGCGTTGTTCCTCCAGTTGGGCGCGCGTCTGGGAAATGAGCACCGGCACGGCGGCCACGGCGATGGCGGCCACGACCAGCACGATGGCCAGGATCAGCTTTTCGTAGTGTTTCTTGAGCCAGTCCATCAGCGTCGGGTCTCCTCGGGCAGCAATTTCACCACGTGGAGCAGGAGCGTCACGCGCAGGGGCTTCTCGTCCAACACGGTCTGCAGGCCCCCGCGCTGGGTGGTACCGGGCAGGCCGTAGGTGCCGGGCACGCCGGGAGTGGGATATCCGGGCATCGTGTATCCGGGAGTGGGATAGGCCGGCGGCGTGTAACCGGGTTGGACGCCGGGTTGTGCCGGGGTGAGAGGCCGGTAGGGGATGCCGCCTCGTCCGGGCTGGCCGAGGCCCGGCTCGGGGGCGTACCGGTTGATGGCCGCACCGCCGCCGGGTCGGATGCCGTAACGTTGGGCGTAAACGGCGGCCGGATTGGCCGGTTCCGGAGGTGGCGCGTAACGCGGGAACGCCGGTGTGACGGGCAGTTCGGCCTCCGGCAGTCCCCCTCCGGGCGGCAGGCCATACCGGCGTTGATAGTAATCTTGGAGGCCGGGTTCCATCTGGCCGGGGAGTGTTTCCAAAGTGGCCGGTTCCACGTCCACGGCCTTGACCAGGATGCAATACGGCGAACTGTGGAATCCGTTCAGGACGGCGGCCAGCTCGGGGCTGAAGCATCGGAAGGTCACCTGGTAGGGGGTCAGGATGGCGAGTTCGTTGGTGGCGGATTTTTCGTCGAGGTAATCGGTGGGGGGGCCTTTGTAGTCGTCGGTGGAAACCCGTTCCCGTCGCAGGTTGTCCAGGCTGTTGATCTTGGCGGCGAACAGGATTTCGCAGATGGCTTTGACTTCGCCCAACTGGACGGCCAGCCGGTCGAGGCTGCCCGGGGCAAAGCGCATCAGGTTCTTCTGGGCTTCGAACGAGAAGCTGTAGTCCGGAGGCAGTTGCACGCCGGTGGCTTCCGCGGAGCGCCGCAACTGGTCCAGGGTGCGCCACAGTTCCGGTGTGAACAGTTCGGCCGTGACGCGGTTGGTGCCGCTGACCTGTGGGATGGGCGGAGGGGCCACGAAGTAGCGGGAAGCGCGCTGAAGGTACTTGCGGAGTTGGGCCTGTTGTTGGCGCGCGGCCTGAATGTTGTTGACCCGCTCGTTACCAGGGTTGGGATCGAGATTGTAGAGCCGGTTCAGTTCGGCGTACTGGGCGGTCAGCCGCTCGAACACTTCGTTCTTCTTGTTCAGGCTGGACCAGAGGTAGAAGACCGCCAGCCCCAGCAGCACGAGGGCCACCGCACTGTTGATGACGAACAGGAGATTGCGTTTGACCCAATCCATGGTGCTTCGGGGCTACCGGGCGGGTGACGGCTGCGCGGCAGAGGGCACCGGCTTCGGCGGGCAATCCAACGGCTGGAGGTCTCGGTTCATGGTGCGGCTCAGTAGATGCGAATCGGCTTCTTCAGTTTCAGGCTGATCCCGAAGGTGTAGGTGCCGGTCTGTTCGTCCGGTTGGATGGTCCCTTCGAACTGGGTACCCTCGGCGTTCACCATCGGGCTTTGCTGCAGCTCCCGCAACACGGCGATGGCCAGCTCGGTATTGGCCGAGGGCGAGACCCGGCTGAGGTCCACGGCCCGACAGTGCAGGGTGACGGTGGAAATCTCGTTGGTGTCCCCGGCCTGGGTGGAGGCGGCGCCGGGCATACCCGGCACAGCCGGTGTACTGGTAATGAACTCGGGGTTTTCGGGTTCGGCCGGGTTGGGAGCCGCCTCGGGGTTGGCCCCGCCCGGAGGAGCCGCCGGTCCGCCGGGGTACTGGATACCGTAGCGTTTGCGGTAGATCTCCATGATTTGCGGGTCCCAACCCGGCTGCTGTTGAGGTTGGGGTTGTCCCACAGCCGGCTGGGCGTCCGGTCCCAGCTCCGTCCAACTCGACTGCCGGGCACCGAGGTTGGCCGTGATGAATCGTTCCACCCACACACCCGCGTCGGCCCCGAGGCGGTTCTTGGTGGCGTCCTCGACCTGAATGAAAACGCGGCGCAGTTCCATCATGAGGTCGGCCCAGTAATACCGCTGTTCCATCCAGGAGGTCAGTTGCCGGGCGTGGTCCTGGAGGCGACGCAGCTCGGCGTAGGCGCGTTTGAACTGCTGCTCGCGCACCTGCAACGGCTGGACGTCGTTGCTGACGGTCTTGAGGTCCTCCTCCATGACCCGCGCCAGCCGGGAGAAGAGGAAGCCCACCGCCGCCACGATGACCACGAGGCTGTAGACCGAAGCGATGAAGTAGGGCTTCTTCTGGTTGAAGCTCTGCCAGCGCAACGTGCTGGGCGGCATGAGATTGAGTTCGACCGGGCATTGCGCCACGTTGCGCAGTCCCAGGCCCACCAGCTCGCCCATCGCGTGGGCCACCTTGGCCAGCTCCTCCAGATTGATGGACGGATCGATCTCCACCGAGCGCAGCGGGTTGAAGTATTCCACCGGCACATTGAGTTTCTCGGCGAAGAACTGGGCCGTGTACGGCATGATGGAGGCCCCGCCGGCCAGGTAGAGTCGTTGCGGGGCCGAACCTCCCTGCTGGCCCCGGTAAAACTGGATGGTCTGGTTGACCTGGATGTGGAGCCGGGTCATGAACTGGCGCGCGATCTTGGCAATGGCCGCCTGATGCGGATTCTCCGGCTCCTCGTAAGCGCCACCCAGGCTGACGAAACCTTCGGCGATCTTGATCTTTTCGGCCTGTTCCCAGCGCAGCTTGGCTTCCTGGGCAAAATCCTGGGTGATGGCGTTGGCGCCGAGGTTGATGCTCCGGGCGAAGACCTTGCCCTTTTCGAAGAAGAGGATGTTGCTGGTCTTGGCCCCGATATCGAGGAGCATCGAGCACTCCTCGACATCGCCGTAGTTGTAACGAAAGGCGTTGCAAAGGGCCGCAGGCGCGACGTCCGTCAGCAACAGGTTCAGCCCGGCCGTCTCCGCCAGGCGAAACAAACCCTCGACGATCTCAGACTTGATGGCGACCAGCAGGACTTCCAGCTCGCCGGCGGGCGTGGTGCCCAGGATCTGATAATCCCAGACCACCTCCTGCAGGGGGAAAGGGACGTTTTGCTGGGCCTCGTACTGGATGATCTGGGAGACCTTGCCTGTGTCGACCGGCGGCAGCTTGACGAACTTGGAGAAGACGTGAAAGCCGGGGGCACAAATGTTCAGGTCCCTGGCCTTGATCTGTTTTTCGGCAAGCAGCTCCTGGAGGGCTTTGAGACAGACCTGTTCGCGCACGGACTCCTGCGACCCCTGCAGACCCAGCGGGCGGAACCCGTATTGTTTGAGTCGCAGCCCCCCGGATTCGCTGGGCTCGAATTCCGCCAGCTTCAGGGTGCCCGCCCCGAAATCCACCGCCAAGAATGAGCGTGCGCTTGCCATCGGGCCGTGTTTCGTTCAGTGCCCCACCATAATCCCTGGCGCCTTTGGTTGCCAAGTCTTCAAACGGTCGCGTTCGATTAAAAAAAAGCCCGGGTAGCGTCAACACAAAACCTCGGACGCGCGCGGAACGGAGCCGGGCCGGATGTGGGTCTGCTGCGAATCCCTTCGTGCAAAAGGCAGGCGTTCCGGGGCCCATCCCGGTTTCCGTCCCGGCCCACGTGCGCCATGATGGTCTTTGGGAAACCCGCTTTGCGTCGTTTTCCAGACACCGCGCCCCGACCGGTCATTCGAACTCCGCGCTATCGAAGACCTGCCGAGTCGGCACGCGGCCGGCAGTGTCGCAAGCACACCTGCGTGGGCCGCTGAGTCAGCCGAAAACCCGGCGGTGGCGAAGTGCCCTTGAGAGCGCCGCGATCGGCCCATCTGCCCCGCAACCGGCGCGAGCTGAATGGCGTGGGTCCGCCCCTGCCCGCTCGTATCTCCGCAAACCGCGGGCCCATCGGGATCCGCCGGGGGCGCTCCGACAAGGCGTCCTCGACGGGCCGGCAGGCCGAGCCCCTGCCGGAGGCGGATACTCACCGGCCGCGAGGGCAAACCACGTACCCCGCCCGTTCGAACGAGGGGAGGATGGAGCCGTCCGGAGACGCGGCGAAGGTTCAATCTGCCGGCTGCCGGCGGAAGGCGCGCCGCCCGGGGCCCGAAACGCGGGGCGGGCCGTCCTCCGTGTGGTGGGGTGCGCGGGAGCGTTCGAGACGGACGCGCGCCCGCGGTCTGCGCGCTTCATGGGTGCCGGTGGGAAGTCGGCACAGGCACGAGGCTCGCGATCGGAAGAAGCCTGACGACCGGGCAGGTTTCCCGGCCGGGGGGACGCCGGAATCCCGGCCGTATCGTGGACGGTCGTGGAGGCGAGGCTGTTGTGGCTCGAAAGTGACGGTGCCTGTCGTGTGAAATCATGACACCCGGCAAACCCGGCCGTAGACTACGCTCCGTGGGCAGGGTGAGCATCGCCGTGGCCATCATCGAGGACGACGCGCCGGCGCGGGAGATCCTGGCGCAGTGGTTGCGCCGGGCCGATGGTTTCCGTTGCGTGGGCGAGTACGAATCGGCCGAGAGCGCCTTGCGCGAGATGCCCGGTGTGAAACCGGACGTGGTGTTGGTGGACATCAACCTGCCGGGGCTCAACGGGATTGAGTGCGTGCGGCGGTTGAAAGCGCAACTTCCGGAGGCGCAGTTCGTGATGCTCACCGTTTACGAGGATGCGGACCACATCTTCGACGCCCTGAAAGCAGGCGCCACGGGTTATCTGCTCAAACAGACGACGCGCCAGGAACTTTTGGCCGCGGTGCGGCAGGTGCACGCCGGGGGCTCGCCCATGACCAGCAATATCGCACGCAAGGTGGTGCAGTCATTTCAGCAGAAACCCGGGGGTACAACGGCAGCCTCGGGCGAATCTCCGGAGACGGCCGAGCTGTCGCCGCGCGAACGGGAGGTGTTGGACCTCTTGGCGCGCGGCTACCTGTACAAGGAGATCGCGGACACGCTGAACATCAGCCTGCCCACGGTGAACACCTACATCCGCAGGATTTATGAGAAGCTGCACGTGCGTTCGCGCTGGCAGGCGGTGGCGCGCTATGCGCACTGGGTGCCCGGGCCGGGGCCGGGCCCGCGGGGCCCTGCCGGCGGCGGCGGATCGAAGAGCTGAGCCCTGGAATCTCGAGCACGGGGGAACCCGAGCAGGTGCGGGTTGAAAGGCGCGGTTGCCGGGGTGCCGACCCGTCCCTTGCTCAGTACAACCACTCCACGATCCGGCCCTGGGTGTCGAGTTTCACCCCCTGCCGGCGGTAGGCCCAGCACATGTAACTGATGCTGACAAAGAACGAGGCGGGCAGCCGGTTGACGGCGCAGATCTTGACCCCCAACAGGGTGGTGCGCCCGCCGAATCCCATGGGGCCGATGCCCAGTTCGTTGGCCGTGCGGAGGATGTCTTGTTCGAGCTGGTCCAGGACCGGGTTGGGATTCCGATCGTCGAGGCGCCGGAGCAGTTGTTGTTTGCTGAACTCGTAGCCGGTGGCGCGGTCGCCCCCGATGCACACGCCCAGCACACCGGGGCCGCAGCCCTTGCCCTGGGCCTGCAACACGGCGTCGAGGATGGCCTTGCGACAGCCCGCCAGGTCGCGGTTGGCCTGCAGCCGCTCATCGGGCAGGGAGTACTGGGCGCCCACGTTTTCGCATCCGCCGCCCTTCAGGATGAGCCGGACGCACACCTCGGGCGAACGATGTTGATGGAAATGGATCGTGGGCGAACCGGGCCCGACGTTGGTGCCGTCGTTCCTACCGGTGAGTGAATCCACCGAATTTTGTCGGAGGTAACCCCTGCGCGTGGCCTCCTTGACGGCCTCGCGGGCGGTTTCTTCGAAGGCGATCTGGTCGAAACCGACGGGGCAGTCCACGTAGAAGAGGATGCTGCCCGTGTCCTGGCAGATGGGCTGGGACTTGCGCCGGGCCAGCTCGATGTTGGCCTGGATGATTTTCATGGCCGACTCGGCGATGGTGCCCTTCTTTTCCTGCTCCAGCGCCGCCAGGATGGCGCGCACGACATCGTCGGGCATTTCGGCCGAGGTCCGCCGGATCAGTTCCAGCAACGAGCCCTGCAGTTCGCCGTTCATGACGCAGCAATGTAGGTGGGGCACAGGCCGGCTGCAACGCGGCAGCGGTCCGGTGTCCCGCGCGCAGGGCGGGGCCGGCGGGGGGCCAAAGCGGAATCCCTGGCGCAGCCGATGCTTGGTTTCGCGCGCCGGGTGTTGTTTCATCCCGGTCGGTTATGGACGAGTCCCATGCGCTGATCGAGCAGCGAAAGGCCAAGCTGGCGGCCCTGCGGGCCCGCGGCCTGGATCCGTTTCGCAACAAGTTCACGCCCACGCACACGTGCGAGCAGGCCCGGTCCAGTTATGTTGAAGGGTTGGAGGTGGCGGTGGCGGGCCGCGTCACCGCGCACCGGGACATGGGCAAGAGCCTCTTTTTTGACGTGCGCGACGGCAGCGGGCGCCTGCAGGTCTATGCCCAGAAGAACGTGTTGGGCGAGGGAGCGTACGATCTGGTCAAGCACCTGGATCTGGGCGACATCGTGGGCGTGCGGGGGACGTTGTTCACCACGCGGACCGGGGAGATCTCCGTGCGGGCCGGCGAATGCGTGTTGCTGGCCAAGGCGCTCCGGCCGCCGCCGGCCAAGTGGCACGGGCTGGAGGACACCGAGATCCGGTACCGGCAGCGGTACCTGGATCTGATCGCCAACCCGGAGGTGAAAGAGGTGTTCCTGAAACGCAGCCGCATCATCCGGGCCATTCGGGAATTCCTGCACGACCGGGGCTTCGTGGAAGTCGAAACGCCGGTGTTGCAGTCCATTCCCGGCGGAGCGGCGGCGCGCCCCTTCAAGACCTGGCACAACGCGCTGGGCTGCGAGTTCTATCTGCGCATTGCGCTGGAGCTGCCGCTGAAGCGGCTGTTGGTGGGCGGGTTCGACCGCGTCTTCGAGCTGGGCCGCTGTTTCCGCAACGAGGGCATCTCGCGCCGGCACAATCCCGAGTTCACGATGCTCGAGGCCTACCAGGCGTACGGGGATTACGAGACGATGATGGAGCTGGTCCAGAGCATGATCGTGCACGTGGCGCAGACGGTGCTGGGCACCCTGCGGATCGAGCATCGCAACGCCGACGGAGAAGTCGTCCGAACCATCGACCTGACGCCCCCCTGGCCCAGGGTGCGGTACAAGGATCTGGTGCGCGAACGGGCCGGGCAGGACTGGTTCGATGTCTCCCCGGCCGAACGCCGCGCGCGCGCGGAACGGCTGGGGGCCGAGCTGGGTCCGGATTACGAGGATTTCGAAGTGACGCAGGCGGTGTTCGAGAAACTGATCGAGCCCACGTTGATCCAGCCCGTCTTCGTGACCCATCTGCCCAAGGAACTCATTCCCCTGGCCAAGCTGGCGCCGGAGGACCCCACCACGGTGGAGGTGTTCGAACTGTGCATCAACGGGCAGGAAATCGCCCCGGCGTACACGGAACAGAACGATCCGATCGAACAGCGAGAACGGCTGGAACAACAGGCCGGAGGGGAACGCCAGAAACTGGACGAGGATTTCCTGGTGGCCCTGGAGCACGGCATGCCACCGGCCGGCGGCATGGGGATGGGGATTGACCGGTTGTGCATGATGTTGCTGGGGCAGGAGAGCATCCGGGACGTCATCCTGTTCCCGCAACTGCGGCCCCGCCAACCGCAAGCCTCCGCGGCTGCCGCTCCGGCGGGAGCGAGCCCTTCCCCCGCGGCCCCGGGGACCACCGGCCCGACCCCCAGCCCGGCAGGCTGATCCTTCCGCGGCGCATCGCGGGCGGATCCATCCGGGAACGCCGCCGCTGGAGAACCCGGCGACGGGATGGATGAGGACTTTCCCCGGGGTCCGGGGCGGATCAAGCTTGTTGCCCGTGGCCGCCGGCCTGGTGGCTGCCCGGGCAACGGGAAACGACCGAGGGCTGCATATGAGCCCCGATGCGCAGCGAAGCGCTGAAACGGCAAAGGCCGGGCCCCGGCTCAAGGTGGGTTGCTGCGGCTTTGCCGGTCCGCAGGAGGACTACTTCCGCAGGTTCCGTCTGGTGGAGGTTCAACAGACCTTTTACGAGCCGCCCCGGGTGGAGACGGCGCGCCGTTGGCGGGCGGCGGCGCCGGCTGATTTCGAATTCACCCTGAAGGCGTGGCAACTCATCACGCACACGGCGGACAGTCCCACCTACCGCCGGTTGCGAACGGAGCTTACCCCGGAAGAGCTGGCCGCCTGCGGTCATTTTCAGAACACGCCGGTGGTTGCGGCAGCCTGGCGCCGCACTGTCGAGATTGCGCGAGCCCTCGGGGCCCGGCGGGTGTTGTTCCAGTGCCCGCCGCGCTTCACTCCCACGCCGGAAAACGTGCGGCGGTTGAGGCGGTTTTTCGAGCGACTGGACCGGGCGGACCTGGATTGCGTATGGGAACCGCGCGGTACGTGGCCGCCGGAACTGGTGCGTTCACTGTGCGAGGAATTGAATCTCACCCATGCGGTGGATCAATTCCGCCAAGCCTGTCTGGCAGGGTCGGTCCCTTACTACCGCCTGCACGGGATCACGGGCTATTCCCATCGGTTTACTGATGACGAGCTGAACGAATTGCGGGTTCGGGTGGGAACGGGTCCTGCATACGTGTTGTTCAACAACGTGACGATGAAGGAAGATGCCCTGCGCTTTCTGGCGCGGCTCTGAAGAGGTGACGGCGCGGCAGGAGGGTTCGGACCTGGGGCGGTTCAGGGGGGAACCAGACCGGTGCGGCGCTGGAGCAGGTACCAGACGACCATCAGCACCATTCCGGCCAGTATGAGGGCCACCAGGGTGGCAATGCGTTTGATCCAACGCGCCCGTTCCAAAAGGGCTTCTGTTCGCTGTCGCTCGGCCTGCATGTAAAGCTCGAACTCCTTCTCGATGGAGAGCCCCTCCGGAGGAGGTTCGCGCAGCTGCAGCGTCAGCCACCGGCCCTTGAGGGAACGCCAGATCTCCGGCAGGCGGCCGAGTTGAGGTTCCCCGGCCAGCTGCAGGCCGCACCGGGCCCAGAACGGCGCCTCCTCACGGGTCCAGACACGGTAAAGCCCGTGATTGCGCGCCACTTGTTCGAGCCGTTCCCAGAGCAGGGCCCGGTAACGATCCGCATCGGCAAAGTCGGCGAAGACCTCGCTGTGGATCAGTCCATGGCCCTCATGCATGGTCAGGGCCACGGCGGCCAGGACCCTGCCCTCGGGGGATTCGACCACCTGAAACTCGGTGACGCGTCGTTCCAGCCCTGAGGCGTCCGGCAATTGAGCCTGCCAGAGGGCACGCAGCTGCGGAAGGTCATCCACCGTGGCACGACGGACTCGCAGAGTGGGACCTTCCATGGCGGCCTGGCCATCTGCAGGGGCTCAGCCTCGGGCGGCGGAACGAGCCGCACGCGCCGCCTCGGCGTAGGCGGACGCCCGGCGTTTGAGTTCGTTCCAGTCGTTCGCGGCCAGGATTTCCTTGGACACCAGGGCCGAGCCCACCCCCACAGCCGGGCAACCAGCCGCAAACCATTCGGACAGGTTGTCCAACGTGACGCCGCCGGTGGGGATGAAACGCAGATGCGGCATGGGGGCCCGAACGGCCCGGACGAAACCGGGGCCCAGCAGTTCGGCCGGAAACAGTTTGATGAAATCCGCGCCGGCCTCGTGTGCCCACTGGGCCTCGGTGGGCGTGAAGGCACCAATCACACTGACGGCCCCGGCGGTGAAAATGATGGGGACGAAATCCGGCCGGGCCAGCGGGGTCACCACGAACTCGGCTCCGCTGGCCAGAACCGCCCGGCACTGATCGGCTGTCAAAACCGTGCCGGCACCGATCAACGCGTCGTTGCCGAACCGGCGCCGGGCTTCCTCGATGGCCTGGCAGGCATCCGGTGTGCTCAGTGTGATCTCCACCGCCCGGACCCCACCGGTCAAAAGCGCCTCGGTCAGAGGCAGCACCTGTTCATGCGATCGGGCACGAACCACGGCGATGATGCCCGGGTCCGTCAACGCTTGCAGGATCTCGTCGCGTGCACGCATAAGTCGCCCGTGCATGGTACCCGGCCGGTAGCGGCTGTCGCGGAAAAAGTGAACCGCACCTTCCCCGGCTGATGAGCCCGCCGATCAGCTTCGGATGCCCAGACCGACCGGCATTTGATCGGACGGCACGTCCTCGATCCGGGCATGTTGTTCCAGAAAGTCGAGGACCTTCTCGTGAAGGATTTCGTCGTGGACACCCTGGACCGCCTGCTGTTGGACGATTTCCGACCACAATTGTTGAGGCTCCCTGCCGTGGAGGGCCGCCTGATACGCAATCCAGCGGTGCAAATCTTCCTCGGTGACCTTGATGTTTTCCTTCTCGGCGATCCGGCCCACGAGGAAATCCAACTTCACCCGCTCCTTGGCAGTTGCCAGGGCGTTTTGATAGATGGTTTCCTTTTCGCGTTCGATCAGCTCGCGGCTGATGCCCCGGGCGGTGTTTTCCCGTACGATGCGGTACACCACCCGCCGCGTTTCGTTGTCCACCAAGGATTCGGGAAGGTCGAAATGCACCCGGTCCAGCAGGGCGCGGATCAGCTGCGTGCGCACCTGCCGTTTGAGTTTGTATTTCAATTCGTTCTCCAGGTCGCGTCGCACGCCGGCGCGCAAGGCCTCGAGATTCTCCGCGCCCAAGTCCTTGGCGAACTGATCGTCCAGCGGGGGCAGGACCGTTTCCTTGATTTCGACCACTTCCACCTCGAACGCTGCCGGCCGGCCCGCGAGGGCGGGGCTGGGGAAATCGGGCGGAAAGAGCAGATGAATCGTGCGGCGGTCGCCGGCCTGGGCGCCTGTCAATTGTTCACCAAACCCGGGAAGGAAGGCGTTGCGTTCCACGTGAACCCAGAAGCCCCTGGCCTCGGCCAGGCTGGGCGCATCGGGGGCCACTTCCCGGAGCGGTTTTCCCTCCACGGTGGCGGTGTAGTTGATGACAGCAATGTCGCCCGTGGCTGCCGGACGCTGAACGGTGCGGTACTGGACCCGCTGCCGCCGCAGCAAGTCCAGCGCACGTTCCACGTCCTCGTCGGTCACCGACCGGATCTCGCGTTTGGCCGGCAGCCCTTTGTACTCCGGAAGCTCGAACTCGGGTTCGGTCTCCATGGTGAAGACCGCCTGCAAGGGCTGGCCCCGGCCGAACTGCACCACCTCCATGTTCTCCAGCCGCAAGGCCCGCAGGCCCTCCTTCGACTGGATCTCTTTCAAACACTCCTGAATGAGCTGATGCCGGACTTCAGACTCGATCTCCTTTGAGAACTTGCGCTCCACCAGCTCCAGGGGGGCCTTGCCCCGACGAAAGCCGGGCAGAGCAGCGCCCTCACGATACACCCGGAGCGTACCGGCAAAGGCTTCGTCGACTTTTGCCGCCTCGACTTCCACCCGTACCAACTTGCGGCAGGGGGCCAACGGTTCCACCGAAATGTTCACAGTCTCCAATCCTTTCGTGCTCGCTTGTTGCCGGCCGTGGGTTCGGGTCCCGGGGTCACCTGCAACCGGCAGAGCCCCACAATCTAGAGGGCGCTCCCCACCCGTCAAGTTCCGCCAGGGCCCGCTGACGCCCAGATTTCAGTTGTTGCCCCGGGCAGCCCGTCTATGATGGGAGCCGATGAACCGGTCCTCCCTGCCCTTCCCAGCCCTTGCGTGCGGAGGTGTCTCTCCCTCTGTCCACAACCGAATCCCGGACCCAAACCATGCGCACCCGCCACCTGGATGGGGCGGGACCCGTGACGATCTCCCCGATGCCTCACCCGACCCGATGGTGCGCCCTGCCCGCCGTCACCCGGCGGGGCCCGCATGGATCGCCCTGGGCTGTTGTGCGCTGTTGTGGATGGGTGAAACCTACGCGACAGCCGGGCCCCGCGAAACCCGGCCCGAACGACAGACGGCCCTCGACCGCTACGTGGCCGCGCCTGATGCCCATTACCAATTCGAGCTCGTGCACACGCAGGAGTCGGACGCCGGCAAGGTGCATACGCTCCGGCTGATCTCCCAGTCCTGGCTCACCCCGGCCGAGGTGGATCGGACGATTTGGGAACACTGGCTGTTGGTGGCCGTGCCGCGCGAGGTCCGGCATGCCACCGGGCTGTTGTTCATCGGGGGCGGACGCAACAGCAGCGAGCCGCCCCCGGGCATGGATGCCAACCTGGTCCGGCTGGCTGTCGAAACCCGTTCGGTGGTGGCCGAGCTGCGAAACGTCCCGAATCAACCCCTCGTTTTCCACAACGACGGCCAACGCCGGGTGGAGGACGATCTCATTGCCTACACCTGGGACCGCTATTTGCGCACCGGGGACGAACGTTGGCCGGCGCGACTTCCCATGACCAAGGCGGCCGTACGCGCCATGGACGCCATCACGGCCTTTTGCGCCCGCGACGGTGGCGGCCACACGGTGGATCGGTTCGTCGTCGCCGGCGCGTCCAAACGCGGGTGGACGACCTGGACCACGGCCGCCGTGGACGACCGGGTGGTGGCCATCGTGCCGGTGGTGATCGACGTGCTCAACGTGGAGCCCTCGATGCGCCATCACTACGCCGCCTACGGGTTCTGGGCACCGGCCGTGGGCGACTACGTCCGCCACGGGATCATGGATTGGATGGGCACCCGCGAAATGGCCGCCCTGTTGGCCATCGAAGACCCCTACAGCTATCGCGACCGTTACACCCTGCCCAAACTCATCCTCAACGCCGCCGGTGACCAGTTCTTCCTGCCGGACTCGTCGAGGTTCTACTTCGACTCCCTGCCGGGAGAAAAGTTGCTCCGGTACGTTCCCAACGCGGATCATTCCCTCCGCCACACCGACGCCTTCGACACACTCAAGGCCTTCTACGCCTCCATCCTGTTGAACCGGCCGCGACCGCGTTTCCAATGGCGGTACGACGCGAACGGCACGCTGGAGGTTCGCACCGAAACCGCCCCCCGGCAGGTCACCCTCTGGCAGGCCACCAACCCCGATGCACGGGATTTCCGCGTCGAAACCTTCGGCACCAACTGGTCGGCCCGCCCGTTGAGCGGTGCAAACGGCCGGTACACCGTACCATTGAAGGAACCGGCCCGTGGTTGGACCGCCACCCTGGTCGAGCTGACCTACGACGGACCCTTGGACACACCGTTCAAACTCACCACGCCGGTGTTCGTGGTCCCCGACCGCACGGACCACCGGTTCGTTCCTGCCAACCCCCGCGGAACTCCGATCGGAAACTGACGCCCCTGAGATCGCGCGTTCCCCGGCAGGGGCTCCCTCCCGTGCGCGCCAGCCACTGAACGCCACCGTGGCGAAGTGCTTGAACGCATCGTCGGGCCGGGGCCAACATCCTGACAACATGCGCTTAGCGGCTGGTCCAACAGGGTCAGGCCGGGCGCAGCCGGTTCGGCCTTCCCGCTTCAGAAGGTGTCCCCGGCGGGGCGGGTGTGTGCACAAACCTTTGAAGAGATGGTCAGGAACTTGAACGGCGACACAGCCCGGGGCCCGCGGCGCGCCGGTTTCAACGGTGGGTCGGTGGGCCGGGAACTGGATGCGTTCCTTCGAGACACCAATCCATGGTGGTCCGGCCGGCCCGGTCGACCCCTGCCCCCTTTCCGGCGGTGGCTGTTTCCTCATGCCCTCCAACGGCTGAAAAGCGGGTTGGCCCCGGTGACCGTCATCCGCGGCCCGCGACAGGTCGGCAAGACCACTCTCCAAGAACAGCTGATCTCTTGCTTGCTGCGCGAAGAAGGGGTGGAACCCAACCGGGTTTTCCGCGTGCAGTTTGACGAGATCCCCTCGCTTCGCGGATTGCGGGAGCCGGTTTTGCAACTGTGCCGTTGGTTCGAAGCTCAGATTCTGGGCCGGACGTTCAATGAAGCAGCCACCGCCGGCAAGCCGGCCTTCCTGTTCTTCGACGAAGTCCAGAACCTCGATGATTGGGCGCCCCAGGTCAAAGCCCTTGTGGACCATCATGCCGTGCGGGTCCTGCTGACAGGCAGTTCGGCCCTCCGGATCGAGTTGGGAAGGGACAGTCTTGCCGGACGCATCACCACGCTCGAGCTGGGCACCCTGCTGCTGCGGGAAATCGCGCTGCTGCGTAAGTGGGGCGAGATCCCTTCCCTGGTGGCCGAGAACGGGTGGGGAGCGCTCGCTACAGCCGATTTTTGGCGCGCCCTGCGCGATCTGGGCTGGAGGTACCGCGAGGTTCGAAATGCCGCCTTTGCCGCCTTCTCCGAGCGTGGCGGCTACCCCGTGGCGCATGCCGCTGCAGATCGTCCCTGGGCAGAGGTCGCGGAACATCTGAACGAAACAGTGATCCGGCGGGTCATCCTCCACGATCTGCGACCGGGCCAGCGCGGCCGGAAGCGGGATCGTCATCTGCTTGAAGAACTCTTCCGCCTCTGCTGCCGCTATGCGGGTCAGGCTCCGCGGATGGCATTGCTTGCGCAGGAACTCCGCGCGGCGCTCAGCGCCGACGTGGGCGCGCAAAGGATCGCTTCGTACCTGCGATTCTTGCACGACACCCTGCTTCTCAGACTTATTCCGCCCATGGAGCTGCGTCTCAAACGCCGGAAGGGCCAACCCAAGATCTGCCTGTGCGATCATGCCCTCCGCGCGGCCTGGCTCCACGAAGAGATTCCCCTGGACCCGTCCGAGTTGGAAAAGGCACCTCATCTGGCGGACCTGGCCGGACATCTGGCCGAAAGCGTGGCCGGATATTTTCTGGGAACCCTTCCCGGGTTGACCGTGGACTGGTTTCCCGAGCGGGGCTTGGAGCCGGAGGTGGATTTCGTCCTCACCATCGGCTCCTGCCGCGTGCCGGTCGAAATCAAGTACCGGAAGCACATTGACGAACGGCGTGACACCCTCGGACTGCGCGCCTTCCTCGAGAAATCGGTCTACAACGCCATCTTCGGAATCCTTGTGACCCCGACCGATCCGCCCCCTGTCGCCGATCCGCGGATTGTCGCCTTACCCCTGTCTTCGTTGCTCCTGATTCGTTGAACCTTCCAGCCGCCGTCGGCGGCCTCCGGATGCACCCCCCGGGCGTCCGGCACCCCGGGTCCCGGCCAGGCGTTCCAAGGCTCCGGCTGGGATTCAACCCCGCTTGCGGGCGCCGGGCAGGCCACACCGGCTGACGGAGCTCCCACTCCCGAGCGGAGAGCAGCCGATCCGACGCGGCGGTCCCCTCCGATCCGGCATTGGCGGAAACGCAGCGTCCGGGTAAGGTTGGGCGTCACGAACGCTACTCTCGAGGATGAGCGCACACGATTTGCTGCACCACCCGCTGTGGCAACCGGACACGCTGGGTCGGCCGATCCCTCCGGAGCCGCATGCGGTATCGGTCGCCCTGCCCCGCTGGGAAGACGTGGTGGGTTACGAGGAGAAGAGGCCCGAGGTCATGACGCGGTTGCAGGCCGGTTATCCGCGCTTCGTCATCGCGCGTCCGGTGCTGGAACTGGCGCGTGCGGTGGCCGGCGCGGAGCAGCCCGCCCTGCCCTTCCCATCCACGGCGGCGGCCGGCGACGCCGCAGCCTTTGTCCGGCGCCAGACCGGTGCGGCCGCCGAGGTGCGGGTCCGGGGACCGGTTGCCGTGGTGGTCACCACGGAGGCGGGTTTCCCGGCGCTGAAAGCTTTCTGGCAACACACCGGCCGCATCGTTTCCACGCGGCAAGCGGAACGATGGCTTGCGGGCGGAGGGGAAATCGCCGAAGCCGAGGCAGTCCGCCGCGAGCTGCGGCGGCACCTGGCGGCGTTGTACGACTGCGCAGAGGAGGACGTCGTTCTCACACCCACGGGGATGGCCGCGCAATGGGCGGCCCTGCGCGCCGTGCAGGCGTTGCGTCCGGGCCTGCCCACGGTCCAGATCGGCTTCCCGTACGTGGACACGCTCAAACTGCAGGAAAAGTTCGGCTTCGGAGTGAGCCTGCTGCACAACCTGTCGGCGGCTGTCGGGGATCTGAAGCGACTGCTGGAGCGGCAGTCCGTGGGAGCCTGTTTCTGCGAAGTCCCGGGCAACCCTTTGCTCGGTTCGGCGGACCTTTCGAAAATCAGCCCGCTCTTGCGCCGACACGGAGTCCCGCTGGTCGTGGACGACGTGGTGGCCACGCCGTTCAATGTGGACCTGGGCCGGCACGCCGACCTGATCGCCACGAGCCTGACCAAGTTCATGGCCGGCACCTGCAACGTCATGGGCGGCGCCGTCATTTGTTGTCCGCGCTCCCCCTGGCATCAGCAGTTGCGAGCGCGTCTGACCGGGCCGGCCCCGGAACCGCTCTGGGGCGAGGACGCAGCGGTGGTTCTGGAGGGCTGCAAAACGTTCGCAGACCGCATGGCCCGACACAACGAACACGGTCTGTTCATCGCAGAACGACTTCGCCGGCACCCGGCCGTGGAACGGGTTTGGTATCCCCGTTGGGAAAACGCCGAAGCTTACGAGTCGGTGCGCCGGCCGGGCGGCGGCTGGGGCGCGCTGATCACCTTCCTCCCCCGCGACCCCGCCCGCACCGCCCCGCGGATCTACGATCGGCTCGAGATCTGCAAAGGACCCAGTCTGGGCACGGTGTTCACCCTGGCCTGTCCTTTCACCCTGCTGGCCCATTACCTGGAACTGGAGTGGGCCGAACGATGCGGGGTGTCCCGTTACCTGATCCGGCTTTCCGTGGGATTGGAGGATCCACACGAGCTGTGGCGCCGGTTGGAACGTGCCCTCGCCCTGCAGGAAGCCGCCCCGGCCTCGTCCCTCGCCTCCGCCGGGGCCTAGCCTTCCCCGCGCGGACTGGAGCTGCCTGCGACGCCCCCGGCTGGCGCGTGCCGGCGTTTCCATCCCAGCCACCGCAAAGGCTCCGGGGATGCCGGGGTGTGACCGCGACCGCCAGCCGTTACTCTCTCGGAGGGTCGGTGGCAGAGGCCTGTTGAGCCTCCATTCTTTCGACCCGCGCCTTCCTGGGCGGTCCACGGCGCCGGCCAAGCGGGATGGTGACGTTCATGCAGGTGGCGGACCCATGGGAGGATGCCGCAGGCAGGGCTTGGCTGGCCAAGATGCGTGATTCTGACGCCGGCGGCGCGAATTTTTTCTCCAAAGACTGCCTGCGGACGGGTCGGGCGAAGATGTAGATGCGTGAAAGTGGGCCAAAATCCGCCACTTTTTTGGCGCAGGAGCGGTTGGCCCGGGATTTGCTATTCATTCAGGTGCCTTGGTTGAACGGCCGGTCGGAAGACCGGTCCAATCGCCAGGGGAGGGTTTGACTGTCGAAGTGCTCTTTGAGTGCTGCCACGGAGGAATGGTGGGGTAAGGAGCACAGGCGGGCGGATGGTTTCAGTCGGGTTTTCCATCGTCAGCCCGCCGGCGGGTCGGCGGTTCGGTCGCCGGTGTCACGCGCCGGTGGACGACCGCCGGCCCGAACTCCTCCGCGGATTTGTTGGTGGGGAGCCACGGGTCGCTCTGCGGGGATGACCCGTTCCGACAAGCAGCGGGCTTCCCAGACGGAGGTTGCCGATTGCGCTTTTGCGCGCTGACACGCCTGCTGCAATCCCCGCGCAAATGACGGGGAACCCAAACCGGGTGCAACGCCCTTGGGTTCCCCGTCCGTTTTTGAGACAGGATCGGCGCCCGCCCCGCGGCGGGTGCGGCATGGACCGCGGCTGTCGCCGGGTCGGCCTGCTTCTACCCGCCGGGGCGCGGTTTCGGATTTGCCAACCCTGCGGTTGTCTGGCACATGAACCCCCGTTTATGCGCCGATACATCCTGCTGGGAGCCGTGCTGCTTGGATTGGCCGGGTGCGGTTCCAAAGAAAAAGCCGAAACCACCCGGATCCTGCTCCACTGGCACTTTGCCGGGCCCGGAGCACTCGAGCAGGTCTCCGATCCGACGGAGACCAAGCGGCTCTGGTCAAGGCCCGAAACGCGCGCGCTCTGGAACCAGACCCTGGACAAGCTGGCCCGCGCGCCGCGCCATTGGGGACTGGATCCGAACGCGACCGCGCCCCTGCTGCGCCCGCTGTTGAGTGACCTGTTCGAAACCGAGCACGCTTTTCAATGGCTGGAACGAGGCGCAGAAGAGACGGAGTGGATCCTGGCCGTGCGGCTGGCTGCGGAAAAACGGGGTCGGTGGCAGACCAATCTGTATCAGGTACTCCGGTCCTGGACGCGACAGGATCCCGCGCCCGATCCGGCCAGTGGCGGATGGCGCTGGACGGCACCCGCGGGTTCCGGGGTGGAACAGATCCTGGTGGCGCTCCGCGAGGATTGGTTGCTCATGGCGGGTGGCCCTCGGGGGAATGGCAGCCTGGCACGTGCCTGGTTGCGCGAGATTCAGGCGCGACACCGGCCGGTGCCGCCCAGCACGCAACACTGGGCCCGGCTGCGCGTGGACTGGCCCGCATTGGCCCGGCGGCTGCCCCCGTGGTTGCGGGATCTGGATCTGCCGTTGACCGACACACTGGCCACAACCTCGGGCGAGCGGCTGCAGTTTCGGACCGAGCTTCAGTTCGCGCAGCCTCACGGATGGCAGCCGGTCCCCTGGCTGTTTCCGTCCAACCTCATCCGGGAACCGCTGGTCGGCTTTTGCGCCATGCGCGGCATTGCGCCGCGACTCCAGCCCTGGATGGAACGCGCGGGTCTGAAGATCTCCCCCACACCGAATCAATTCTGTGCATGGTCGCTCGCTTCGGCCCCCTTCCAGATCTTCGCCGCGGTGCCGGTCAACGATCCCACCAACACGATGCGCGAGCTCTGCCGGGTGTTGCCTCCCTGGTTCAACACCAACAGCCAGGGGCGCGCCCTCGGATGGTGGGTCGTGCCCACAAACTTCCCGGCCATCATCTGGGATGGCATGCCCTTCTTCGGTGCCTTTTGCCGGCCGGTCTCCGAACCGGCCGGTCAGGGGTTCATCTTCGCCGGGCTGTTCCCGAACAATGCCAAAAGCCAGCCACCGCCACCTGCGCTCTACGAGGAGATCCTCAGCCGGACCAACCTGGTGTACTACGACTGGGAACTCGGCGGCGAACGCGTCCGAAGCTGGCAACTGCTCAGTCAGGTGGCCCTGCTGCTGGCCGACCGACAGCAACTGGCCCCCACCACGGCCGGCGCGCGTTGGATGTCCATGCTCACCACCAACGTCGCCAACGTGGGCACTTCGCTCGTTGTGACAGGGCCACGAACCATGCTGCTGACCCGCACCGCCCCCCTGGGTCTGACCGGCTTGGAGTCGGTGCTTCTGGCGCACTGGTTGGAAGCGCCCGGGTTTCCCTGGAGCTGGGACTGGCCGGCCATGCCCCAGCCGAAACGCCGGTCTGCGACGAACGCCACACCCCGGCAGGCACGCTGAAGCCCATGCTGAAACTCGGCGTCAACATTGATCACGTGGCCACACTTCGCCAGGCCCGCTACCGCGGGCGCGAACAGGGTGAACCGGACCCGGTCCGGGCGGCCCGCATTTGTGAAGAAGCCGGCGCTCACGGCATTACCTGTCACCTGCGGGAGGATCGCCGTCACATCGTGGACCGCGATGTGTTCGCCCTCCGGCGCACGGTCCGGACCCGTCTCAACCTCGAGATGGCCAACACCCCGGAGATCGTCGCCATCGCCCTGCAGGTCAAACCGGACATCGTCTGCATCGTGCCCGAGCGACGCGAGGAGGTCACCACCGAGGGCGGGCTGGACGTGGTGGCCCAGGAGCGGGCACTGACCGAAACGCGCCGCCGCATGAACGATGCCGGCATCGAGGTCAGCCTGTTTGTTGCACCCGATCCCCCCCAGATCGAGGCGGCCGCCCGGGTGGGTGCCCAGTTTGTGGAACTGCACACCGGCCGATTCGCCGAGGCGTTTGGCGATCCCGCGCAGCGGGAGGAGGAACTCAACCGCCTGGTGGAAGGGGCGCGGCTGGCACACGGGCTCGGCCTGCGGGTGAACGCGGGGCATGGTTTGAACTATGAAAACGTCCGCTGGCTTCATCGCGTGCCCCACCTGGTGGAGCTGAACATCGGCCACAGCATCATCAGCCGTGCCGTGTTCACCGGTCTGGCTCGGGCCGTTCAGGACATGCTCGACGCGATGGCCGGCTACACCGGAGGCACGCCCGGGGCCGCGTGAACCGGGCGGCTGATCCGCACCTGCCAGTCACACCATGATCCTGGGCGTGGGCATTGATCTGATCGAAGTGGACCGCATTCGGGCCAGCCGGGAACGGTTCGGCGACCGGTTCCTCCGGCGCATCCTGCTGCCGGCCGAGGTGGACTATTGCCTGTCGCAACGCGATCCGGGACCCTTTCTTGCTGTGCGCTTTGCCGCCAAGGAGGCCATCTCGAAGGCATTCGGCACCGGCATCGGCACGCAACTGGGCTGGCTGGACATGGAGATCTGCCATCGCGAAAGCGGTGAACCGTACGTGGTGCTTCACGGCAAGGCGCTGCCCCTGCTGGAACGTCGCGGCGGCACGGCGGTGCTGGTCAGCCTCAGTCACACCCGACAACACGCCACCGCCGTCGCGCTGCTGATCCGGGAATAACCCCGCTGCACGCCGCGGCCCGTTCCGGGCCCGCCTTTTTCACGGGGCGTGTGCGGGCCGATGCCGGTCCAACTCCCGCAGCACCCGGCAAAGCGCGTCCAGATGCGGCGTGGCCACGCCCGCCCGCGCGGCGCGGCGCCGCGGTTCCTCGAACAGACTCTCCAGTTCCAGGGGAAGGCCCTTTTCGTAATCCAGAAGGGTGGAGGCCTTGTAGGGTCCCATGGCGCGGGTCCGCGCGATCATCTCCTCCACCAGCGACTCCTCGAGGGCATGCCCCAGCGCGCGTGCGGCCGCGATGACCTCCCGCATCAACAACCGCACCCGTTCCCGCCCGACCGGATCGGCCAACAATTCTTCCGTGGTCACACACGTGTTGCGGAGCGGCCGGATCGGTCCGCGGTAACCGGGTTCCAGAGCTTCCCACCCCGCAAGGGCCGCCACGCCCAGCCCGTTGAACGGAATGTTCCAGACGAGCTTCTCCCAGTGCGCCCGTTCCAGATCGTCCGTGACCCGGCAGGGCACGCCCATCATCTCCCACCGGTGGGCGATATGCCGGACTCGTTCGCCGGCCGGCCGACCGTACTCGCCCAACATCACCAACCCGTGTGCGATGTGCCGGATCACGCCCGGGGCGATCCGATTCAAACACACGAAACACAGCCCGCCCAGGATCCGTTCGGGCCCAAACAACCGGGCCAGCGCTTCCTCGTTCCCCAGCCCGTTCTGCAGCGTGAGCACGGCGGTTTCCCGGCCCACCAACGGCCGCACCAGCCGTTCGAACCGGTCGTTGGCCGTGGTCTTCAGCCCGATCAACACCAGGTCCACCGGCCCGATCTCTTCGGGCACCCGGGCGCACTTCGGTCGTGCCACGAAATCCCCCTGCGGACTGAGGATCCGCACCCCGTCGGCGCACACCGCCTCGTAATCGGAGCGCAGCAGGAAGTGGACTTCCGCGCCCGTCTGCCAGAGCCGCGCACCGTAGTAGCTGCCCACGGCCCCGCAACCGACCACGGCCACCTTCCACGGCCGGTGCGTGCCCTGCTCCTCCGCCTTCATCTCACGGTCGCCAAAACAAAAAGGGCACTCTGACGCAAGCTCAGAGTGCCCGCAAACCCGCTTTCACAGAGCGTTACTTGGATCCCAGAATGGCGTCCTTGGCCGCCTTCGAGACACGGAACTTCACCACACGCTTGGCCGGGATGTTGATGATCTCGCCCGTGGCGGGATTCCGGCCCTTGCGCGCCTTGCGGTGCACCAAGACCAGCTTGCCCAGGCCCGGCAACGTGAAGGAGTTCTTCGCCTGTTTGTAGGCCAGCTGGGCCAGCTCATCCAAAAACTGCGTGGCCTGTTTCTTCGTGATCCCGACCTTGTCGGCCAGGGTGGCTGCGATCTGGGACTTCGTGAGTGCCTTTGCCATATGAATCTTCCCGTGTTGTTGTTCGGTTGACGATGTGTCCGACTTGCGCGGCCCATTAAAACGCGCCCGCCCGTCCCTGCAAGCGCAAAATGCGCGGAAAATCGAGCTTTTGCGCCTCCAACGGCCGATCCCACGACGCCCGGGCTCACCACCGGCGCACCGTGTAAAACCGGCGGTCGCCGGTTCGCGGCAACACCACCTCCGCAACGTTGCCGTCCCCCGTGTGCCACCGGTCCACCTCCCACGGCGCGGCGCCCAGGTCGGATGCACCCAGAACGGCGTACCTCCCGCCGGCACAGGTGGGAAACCGCAACACCAGCGTTTCCGGTCGGAGCCCGGCTTCCACCGGCACCGGCGGGGCCGGCTGGCTCACGCATTCCAGGTTGTCCCACAGCACCGCTCCACTCCCCGCAGTTGGCCGCGACAATGCCATTCGCACCCGCAGTCCGGCGGCCCCCGGCGGAGCCGTCAGTTCCTCGGCCGATCCGAGGAGGGCACCCGTGACCGGATCCACCCGGTTCGTCACCTCCAAACGTTGCCAGACACCCGGGGGTGCATCCGCTTCCACGGGCGCGGACCGGTGGAGTTCCCGCACGCCACCCGTGCCGTCATGGAACACCGCCTCCAGCCATGCCCGTTGGCCCGGAACCAAACCCGATACCGGCGGATTCATCGCCCAGCCGGCCACTCGGAACTTCTGGCCGGGCGCCACCGCGAATTCCTGGAAGACCTGCACCTCGGCAAAGGCATCGCCCCCCGCAGCCGCCAGCTCGAGCGCATGAACGCCCGCATGCGCCAGCCCCGGCACCGGCCCGATCACCGACACTCCGTTGCCGGCATGGACCCAACCCGCCAGGGTGGGATCCTCGAAACCGCCGTTCCACAGGATGTTGCCCCCGCAGCCGTTGGTCCCGCCGTCCTCCCGCTGGTACACGCGCACATAATCCACCTGCATCACCTGGGGGAAAACGGTCGTCTCGTCCGGGTTGCCCGGCCATCTGCCGCCCACGGCCACGTTGAGGATCAGGAAGAATGGTTGGTCAAAAACCCAGCTCGATCCCGACGGCAGCGAGGCCGGCGAAACCGTGAAATACAGCGTGTTGTCCACAAACCAACGAATCCGCCCGGGTTCCCATTCCACGCCGAACACGTGGAAGTCATCCGCGAATGCGCCGCCGCCCGGCAGCACGTGGCGACCGCCGATGCCGTCGCCGCCGGAGTAACCCGGGCCATGAACCGTGCCGTGCACCGTGTCCGGTTCCCGGCCGATGTTCTCCATGATGTCGATCTCCCCACAGGCCGGCCATCCCACGGACGGGAAGTTGGTCCCCAACATCCAGAACGCCGGCCACAATCCCTGCCCGCGGGGCAGCCGGATGCGCGCCTCGATCCTGCCGAACCGCCACGCCAGCCGGCCTTGTGTTTTCAAGCGGGCCGAGGTGTACTGCCGGGTGATCCCGTCGGTGCCGGTGTAGGTTTCGCGACGGGCCTCGATGACCAGACAACCGTTTTCGATGCGGCAATTGTTGGTGCGCGCGGTGTAAGTTTGGAGCTCGTTGTTTCCCCAGCCGCCGCCCCCCAGGTCGTAAGTCCACCAACCCGCATGCGGTCGGCTGCCGTCGGGCTGATCGAATTCGTCGGCCCAGACCAGACGCCAGCCGGGCCGGATCTGACCCCACCCGTTTGTGCCGACCGCCAGCAGAAACATCAGGGCGAGCACGCTTGTCCTCGCGGGTTGCGAAGGCCCGGATCCGGGCGTGCCCGCCCGCCCACCGGAACGTCTTGCAGCAGCGGCTCTCAAAGCGTCAGCACCATGAAGAACCGCGCCCGGGTTTCCAGCGGTACCGTGACCGCGCGCACCGACCCGTCGCCTTCGACCGGCTCGCCCACCGGCGTCCAGACCGGCTGGCCGAGGTCCTCCGTGGCGATCACCTGGTACTGCGTGGCTCCCTGCGTGGGCCACGAGAGCTCGACCTGATCGCCCACGCGCCGCGCCGTGATGCGCACGCGTTCCTTTTTCATGAGCCGCAGGGCGTCGGCATACACGTTGCCCGTGCCGCCGCCCAGGTTGTGAAGGGTCAACTGGAACCGCACCGTTTCCGTGCCGGGCGGGGCCACAAGATACCGCGCGTTTTCCGTGCTGATTTGCGTCCAACCGGCCGGCACTCCGTTCGTCACCTCCAGATACAACCACTGGTCCTTGGGCGAATCCGGCCTGACCGGCGAGGAAACCCACATGGCCAGGGGCGTGGGCCCGGCACGGAATTGCACCTCGATTTGCAGGCTGGTGTCGCCGGCCAGGGCATCGGCCGTGGACAACCAGAACCAACCGTCGGCGGTGAAGACGTCACCCGGCGCCGCCGGCTGGTCCTGGAACACACCGTTCCATTCGCCCGCGTTGTAAATCCGCACAACGTTGGTGCCTTCCCGGGCCTGCACGGGGTAATCCCACTGGTTGCCGTAAAAATCGTTCGTGCTCGCCAGGGCTGCGCCGGAGAAATTGAACCAGGGCGGCGGGACCTGCGTGGGCAGCTCGACGTCGAACTCGAAACCCGGGTTGTCCAGCCAGTTGGCATACTCGGCCGGCGACAACACCCGCAGGCGGGCCGGCTGGGAATCTTTCGTGCCGGCCGCCGAGGTCACGGTGACGCTGTAGAGGCCCGCGTCTTCCGGCTGCGCATCCACGATGGTCAACGTGGCCGTCTGCACGCCCTGAAACCGGCCGCCCTCACTCAGCGGCACTCCGTCCTTTTTCCAGCGATAACTCAAGGGCGACGAACTGACCGCCGTGACCGAAAACTGCGCCGTGCTCCCGATCAGCACCCGTTTGGACCGCGGCTCGGCCGTGATGGAGGGATCCTCGTTGTCCACCACGATGCTGACCCCGGCCTCCGCCTCGGGCGAGCCCGGAGCCGCATTGGGCCCGTACAGCAGGAACCCGTACTGGGTGATGTTCCCCGGCGCAATGGAACGTGTGACCGAAAATTGCCAGCCCGCATACAGCTCTGCGCGCGTGTCACCGATGTACGCGTATCCGGGAGCGAACTCCTTGATGACAGCGACGGCAATCCAACCCGCCGGCAGCGTGTTGGATTCCACAAAGCCGGTAAAGGTGACCTCCTGCCCACCGTACAAGGTCCCCACGTCCACGTAGAAGTTCGCCTCCAGCAACTTGTTCGGCGTGCCGTCCGTGAGATTCCAGTAGCCGTCCGTGTTGAACGTGTTGGTGTTGATGCGCAGCACCACGCGCGTGGCATTGCTCTGCGCCGGCTCGAACGCCGCGCGCAGGTCCGCCGGCGCCCATGCCTGCCCGAAGGCATAGGTGTTGTCCATGTTGAACACGTTCATCCAACCCAACCACGTCTTGGTGGAATCCACCTTGACGGTGACCTGACCCCAGGTGAAGGCCGAACCCGACCACCATACGACCCCGGCAACAACCAGGGAGATCAGTTGAGGACTTGCTTTCATGGCGACGTCTCGCTTGTGCGGCCCGCCCGTCCCCGGAGCCCACCCCGTCCCTTCTCCGGGGCCTGGTCCATGCGGCCAACCGGGAACGTCCGAGCGCGCTTTTCTGTTGCGGTCCCAGCCTACGCCCGGGCCGGACAGGGTGTCAAACGCCGGCGGCACGCACGGGCCCACCGGGCCGCCCCTGCCGACCCACTCCACCCCCGACGAGAAAACCCTGGTGAGCCCCGTGACGACCGGTGCGGACAAGGAACCGGGAGAGTACCGGAGCGCGGGTTTGTCATGGCCTCCAGCGGCTCCTCCGCTCGCGGCACAGCCGGCCCCATCACGACAGCCAAAAGGCTGTGCGGAGAACAGCCCAGCCCGATCCACGACGGTTCCGCCGGTCACGCGACCGGTCCTTCCATCCGGGTAAACTCGAGCACTTGGACACCGCGGGCAGGCAGGTCCAGATAAATCCCCTGCGCGACCATGGCCGCCGCGTCCCGCTGATCCGTCCAACCCGCGCCATGTTCATGAACGCGCCATCGGCCGGAGCGAACAGCCTCCGCCGGCCAGGGAGCCCGACACTGGCCGGGATGCGGGGCGTGATTGATCGCCACCAGCGTGAACCGGTCGGCCGCCTGTTGCCAGACGATCAAGACGAAGTTCAGGCCGCTCGGGTTCCCCTCCCACGCCGCCAAGGGCGTCAGGAGGCGGGCACCTCCCCTGCCGATCCCGGCCCGCTTCTGAATCCGGAAGATCTCTTCGTAGATTTGCACGATCGCGGGGTCCGGTTGCTCCGGCGGCCGGCGAGACAATTGCACCGGCAGACGCAGACGCGCCCCCTCGCACTGTCCGTCGTGAAGAAACCGCATACCCGGCAGGGCCATGACCGTCCAAGCCGCCGCACGGTGGCGATCCGGAGGGAAAACCCGGGCAGCCCGGGGTTCATCATGATTTTCGAGGAAATGCACGCCGGCCGCGAGCGCGTCCGGTGACTGCTCCAGCAGATACCGCTGGATCCCGGGGCCTTCACCCCGCACCAACACGTCGTAAAGCCCCTTGTCATAGGTGAAATCGAACCCGAGCTCGCGCAGGCAACCTTCCAAGCCCCAGTAGGCCTCGGCCACGAAGAGGAAATCGGGCCGCTTGGACCGAACGGCTTCGATCGCCTCGGCCCAGAACTCCCCGTCCACGGGATCGGCCGGCGCCGGCCAACCTTCCCAGGTCCGGGCAAACACGGACCGAAGCACCAGCATCGCCATGTCACAGCGGACACCGTCGCACAGACCGGCCACCTCGCACAGCGTGTTCACCAAGGCCCGGCGAGCTGCGGCTGAACGATGGTCCCATTGCACCGTGTCGGTCCAGGGCGGGAAATACGGGTCGCGGCCATGCGCCAGCCAGCGCCGTGCCGGCCCCCGCCCGCCGCCGCCCAGACCGGACCGGTCCGGGCCGACCGCCGCCTCGAAGGTCCCCGGCCGCGGCCCGGGCGAGCCCACGAACCACTCGGGATGCTCTCGAACCCAGGGATGATCCAATCCCAGATGGTTGGGGACAAAATCGAGGATCAATCGAATCCCGCGTTGATGAAGGCGCTCGCGCAGGCGGAGCAGGGCGTCCCGACCGCCGAAACGCTCCGGGACCTCGTAGGCGGCGATGGCATAAGGCGAACCCGCCACGTCGTCCGGCCGCCATCCCGGCAGCACGGTATCGTACACCAGCCGGAGATCCGGATGTTCCCGTGCGATTTGGCGGGCGCGAGGTCCGGTGGGCCAGAGGCCCATCAACCACACATCCGTCACGCCCCGGGCCTGCCAGAGATCCAGCTCTTCCTCCGGCCAGTCGCAGAGTTGAAACCGCCGGCCGTGGACCGATTCCAGTTCCGTCCAGCGGCACCGGAGGTTCACCTCCCAGAGCAACGGGCTCATCGCATGCCGCCCCGCTCAGCCACGGCTTTTGCGTCCCGCGGCAGGACTCCGTGTGGCACGGAGATTCAGCGCCTTCAGCGCCCTGGCCACGTCACGCACGCGCAGGACGAGCAACCCCTTCTGCTGGCCGGGCGCGGTGGCGCAGTAAGCGTATTCGATGTTCACACCCGCGTCGGCCAGGGCATGCGCAATGGCCGCCAGGCTGCCAGGTTGATTGCGGCCCTCCACCAGCAGCACGTCGTCTTCCACGACCAACGTGCCGCGCTCCTCGAACACATGCAGCGCACGGCGGTAGTCGCTCACCACCAGACGAATGACCGTGTGATCCACCGTGTCGCTCGTGGTCAGCGCGTAGATGTTGATCTTCTCCTCGGCAAGGGCGTCGCACACGCGCGCCAGCATGCCGGGTTTGTTTTCGAGAAAGATCGCCAGTTGCTTGGCAATCTGCATGGAGGCCACCGAAGGGCCGCGGCTGGAAGTGCTCCTTTTCACGGCCGCATCCTAGCACACGGCCCAACCGGGCACCAGCGACGGTGCCCGGCACAGGCCAATCCCCGGCCGATTGCACGCCGGCTTCCGGGCCGGGCGATCAGCGAGGAACCGAAGCCCCGCCTTCCGGCGGGCCGGTCAGGGTGCCGAGGTCGTTGGTGACGACCCGGGCCGCCGACGCCCGGGCGGGCAGTGGGCCGGGCCGGGCCTGTCCGGCACGGGCCAGGTTCGCTTCGAGCTCCGTATCGAGCTGGTCGAGTCGGCCCAATGTTTCGTACACCAGCCGGGCCGGTGTAGGCCGGACCAGACCCGAGGCAGGCACGGAGGCATCGGCCCTCGGGCGCTGTTCCAGGTATCGCGCCAGGGTTTGGATGTAGGCCCGGGCCAGCAATTGTGCCTCGGCCGGGAGCGTGGCTGCCACAGTTTGAAGCCGGGCCATGCAGGCCTCCAATGCCGGCCGTTGCCGGGACCAGTCCCACCGGCGAATGACCTCCTGCAAAGGCCAGTTGGTACGCGCGGCGGGCAGTTCGTCCGGGGAGGGTCGAACCTCCACGGGCACACGGACCGCCTCGCGGAGGCTGGCCCAGGCACCGGCACTGCCCGGTGCCCCGGGCGCCGTCGGATCGGGCCGGAAACTGGCCACCTGCAGTGCCCACCACTTTTCCACGTCCAACATGCGTTGGAATTGGCGCGCGTAAGCAGCCAGAAAGGCCGTCTGCCAGTTGAGGTACTGCGCCCGCCCGAGAATGAACGCCGTCATGGGAGCCGGACCGGATGGGAGTCGCAACAGTTCGTGGACCAGCAGTTCCGCGCTGGCGCGGAAGACCTCGGTTTCCGCTCCCGGATTGCCGGAACTGCCGGGCCAGCAAAGCTGTTGCCAGCTCAACACCCCGTGGCGTTCCAGCACCGGACGCACCCCGCGCAGAGGGTCGTACCGCCGTCGTTCCACCACTGTCCGCCGAACGGCCAGCGGCCCGCTCCCGGACGGCGGCGCAAACAGCAGTTCCTCCCCGGCCAGGGCGAGCAAGCGCCCGGCCCAACCTGCAACCAGCCAGGCGGGCAGATCGGTGGACCAGTCGCCCGCGGAGCGATTGGCAACCTCCAGAAAAATCACCTGCACCAACCCCTCCAACAGCCGCCGCTGTTGCACCACCTCCGGCACCGCCAGCCGGTAGGTCCATCCTCCCGGGTGCCGTTCGGCCAGCAGAGTGAGGGGATCCGTCGGCGTTCGCGCGGGGATGACGGTCAGATGGATGCGATCCCGGCCCGGCGGCAATCCGCCCAGCTCCTGGGCCAGGCGCTGTCGGACCCGTTCGCAGGTGACCAGCAGCAGGGCCGGCTCCACCCGCAGAAAACCCGCGTTGGTGGAAACGGCCAGGAGATCGGCGGGCAGTTTGACCGGGAACGGCTGACTGACCAGGAACTGTCCGGAATGACTCACCAGCACCGAGGAGGGCGAGGGAAGCCTCCCTGTCCCCGCCGCGGCCGCCAGCCAGGGAGCCAACAGGCACAGCAGCAACCATGGACCGGGCCCGGCCCCCTTCCGCCGTGCCCTGCCCGGCCGGTTTGGAAGCAAAAGTCGCCGCCCGGACTCAGGACCCGTTGCCCGAACCGGTTCCGGAGCCCTTGCTTTCACCACCCTTGGCAGCGGTTTTGCCGCCCTGGCCGTCTCCGCCGGAAGCGGCGGCGGCTTCGCGTTTGGCCGCCTGTTTGTAGCTCTCGCTGCGATAATCGGTGATGTAAAAGCCGCTGCCCTTGAAGAGCAAGCCCGCCCCGCCGCTGATGGCCCGTTTCACGCGGCCCTTGCCCCAACGCTTGCGCGCGCACAATTCGCGCGGGCAAATCTCCAGCGGCGGTTCCTTGATGGACTGGAAGGTTTCGAACCGGTGACCGCACTTCTCGCAAACGTATTCGTACGTGGGCATATGGCTACCTCCTCCTTGGGCGGTTGCGCCGGTTGCGCCGGTTGCGCCCTGCGGGACGGCCGCTCGGTCGGGTCCGTGGAAACCACCGGCCGGTCAACGAGCCGGGTTGTTGGTCGCCGGCGCGTTGGTCGGCGGCGGGATCACCCGTACCGTGCCGTCGGCGTTGACTTCCACGTTCAGGTCGTACTCCTCGGCGGGCCGGGCGGGCTGGCGAGCCGGGCCGCGCATGAGCAACGTAGCCCCGCGCATTTCGGTGCCCGCGCCCAACAAGCCGCGCCGGATCCATTCCAGCCGCCGGGCCAGGTTAAGTTCCTCCTTCAACTTGGCCACCTGTGCCCGCAGGGTCTCCAGATCGTTGAACTGACGCTCCAGCTCGGCCTTCTCGGCCAGCAACCGCTTGAGTTCCTGTTGCAGAAAAGCCTTGTCTCCCTCGGCCGCGGCCAGTTTGGCCTGCACATCGGCGATCTGCTGGGTGAGGTTCGTCAACGCCTGGGTCAGCTCGCGGGCCTTCTCATCCAGCTCGTTGCGCTGGGACTCCAGCTCACCGATGCGCGCTTCACGTTCAGCCAGTGTCTTGCGGGTCTGCTCCAACTGGGCACGGGTCTCGGCCAGTGTCCCTTCGGTCTGCTGCAGGCGCGTGGACAACAGGGTGAACTCGTTGGTCAACTGGGCCAGCGCCTGCCGCTGCTCCGTCAGCTGCCGTTCCAGTTCGCTGCTCCTGCGGCGCTCGTTTTCCAGGTTGCTCTCCGCCGTCACCCAGCGGTTCGAGTGAAAGAGAATTGCTTCCGTGGCCTTCTGCTGATCTTCTCTGGCCTTCTGCCGCGCCATCCAAAGGCTGATCGCCAGCGCCGCCGCCACCAGAGCGAGCACGATCACCACGACCTTGGTTTTCATATGGGGCCGACAATGCCGGGTTCGCTCACCTTTGGCAAGTCCTGTGGGACGGCCCCTCGGCCCGCAGAGGCGTTCAATCCCCCGTGTTTCCGGTTCCGTTCCAGGCCGCGCCCTCCAGTCACGCCCCCCGGCCGGCCGGCACAGGATCTTTCGGCGCCCCTCAGGCCGAGGCCAAACGGCAAGGGTCACCCGGCCGACCACGGGCCCCGTGCAGGACAGGCCGGCCGCTTGATCAAGCCGGAGACGGAGTGAACCGGAACCACCTCGGGGGACAGCCCCGGTTCAGAGCGGCTGTCCGGTCAACCGCTCATAGGCCTCGCGGTACCGGGCGCTCGTGGCCGCCACGATTTCCGGAGGGAGGGCCGGTCCGGGCGGGGTCTTGTCCCAGTCGAGGCTTTCCAAATAGTCGCGGACGAATTGCTTGTCGAAACTGGGCTGGGCACGGCCCGGTTCGTATCGATCGGCCGGCCAGAAACGGGAGGAGTCGGGGGTCAACACCTCGTCTATCAACAGCAGCGCCTCTCCGGCCCGGCCGAACTCGAACTTGGTATCGGCGATGATGATGCCGCGGGATCGCGCGTAGGCGCGGGCCTCGGTGTAGATGCGCAGGCTCAGCTCACGGACGCGATGCGCCAGCTCCTCCCCCACGATGCGGCACGCTTCTTCGAAGGAAATGTTCACGTCGTGTCCCTGCTGGGCCTTGGTGGAAGGGGTGAAGATCGGTTCGGGCAACTCTTCCGATTCGCGCAGGCCCGGTGGGAGGCGCAAGCCCCCCACCGCACCGGTCTGCCGGTACTCTTTCCAGGCACTGCCGGCCAGGTAACCGCGCACAATGCACTCGATGGGCAACGGCTCGGTTTTCCGAACCCGCATCGAACGGCCACGCAGCAGGGGAGCATGGGGTTGCAAGCCGGGCGGCAGGGGATCGTCCGGCCCGGCCAGCAGATGATGCGGCACCAGCGATTCAAACCGGCGGAACCAGAAGCACGAGATCCGCGTCAGCACCTCACCCTTGCGAGGGATGCCGTTGGGCAGGATGACGTCGAAGGCCGAGATCCGGTCGGTCGCCACCATCAGCAGCTCGTCCCCCAGATCGAAGATCTCCCGCACTTTTCCGCTGCGGAGCTTGGGAATGCCCGGCAGTTCGATCTCCAGCAAAGGTTCGCTCCTCATGAGCCGCATGCTGCTGGCCAGCCTCGGGCCCGGCAACTGGAAACATCCGCCTGCTGAGCAGCAACCTTTCGGTCACCGGGATTCAGCGGGTTGACGAAGCTCGGAGGCCCCGGATGCGACCGAGAGAATATTGCGAGCCCGCTTTCAAAGCCGGCCAGAAGGACAAAGGAACCGCTCTTCTGCCGGCGACCCGTCAAGGGACCGGGGCCATCGGGCCCGGGCGGCACACGCGCCGCCGGAAACCGCCGCTCGCAACCGCCGCCTTCAGTGTTCCCGATTCCGTCCACCGGAATCCATCCCCGGTCGGGCGGGCGACAAGATTTGGCTACCCAACTCGGGCGGAAGCCCTGTTCGTGCACCGGCCGGCTATTCCTCGCCCCACACTTGCTTGATGTGTGCCACGCCGGCCCTCACCTCGTCCGCGCTCAGGGCCGGACTCAGTTCGAACACCTTCACATGTTCCGGGCGCACCCACGGGCGCAACGAGGCGAAGTCCACCCGACCCGTCCCCGGCGGGCAATGATCCCGGCAGGGCGGTTTCACGTCGTGGATGTGGAATCCGGCCAACCGATCCGCAAAGGATTCCAGGTGCAGCATGTGGTGGATCAGCCCCAGCTCCTCTTTGATTTGCGCATGGCCGGTGTCATGCCAGTAGGCCACCGTCGGTTGACTGAATTCGCGGAAGAAAAAGCGCAAGTCGGTCTCGAAAGGGATCTCTTCCAGCGCCTCCCGGTTCTCGATCCCCAGCCGCAGTCCGCGTGCCTCCGCCTCCGGGATCAGGCGGCGCAGCGTTTCGTAGGCCCGCTCGACGAACGGTTCCTTCCTCCGTTCACGCTGTTCGATCGCCTCGGCCAACAGGGCTTCATACCGTGGTGTTTCCCGTCGGCCATCGGCCAGCAATCCTTTCAGCCGTTCGGTGTAGTCCTTCATTTCCACGCTGCCCATGTGCAGCACCACCAAGGGCGCACCCACCCGCACGGCGAAATCGAACGTCTTGAGCGTGTTCTTGAAGGCCAGCTCCCGTTCCCGGGGCGATTCGGCCGAGAACTGGAAGAGGTTGGGAGCCGCGTGCGACACCCCCATCGGCAGCGGACAAAAATTGTGCAGGCTCGAAATCCGGATCTCGCCCGCGTCAACCGCCTGAAGGATCCCCTCCACCAAGCTCAAACGAACGCCGTGGCTGAGCTCCGCATACTCGAAACCCAACTCGCGGATCTCACGCAACATCTCCCGGCCGTCAGTGTGCCGGTGCGAGTTCCAGCATGTGGAGAATGAGTACATGACGATGCCCCCCAACCTGTGGGCGCGCTCGCTTCAGGCGCCCGCCCCTGAAAACAAAAAACCGGCCGGCCCGCTGTCGCGGGCTCCAGCCGGCGTGGCGACTCTACGCCGCTTACATCTCGGCGTACCGCGCATTGAGCATGGCGGCAAACCGGGCCGCCTTCTCCTTGCGCCGGCGTCGCTCGCTCGGCTTTTCGTAGTGCCGATGATTGCGCACAATGCGCAGGATCCCCTCGCGGTCGAGCTTCTTCTTCAGCCGCCGCAGGGCCTTGTCAATCGGTTCACCTTTCTTCAGTCGGATCTCGCTCAAGGTCTCTCCCGTCCTTTCCAGTTTGGCCCGGAACAGGCGCTCACGGAACCCGCCCGGGCTGTCCGGTTCAAGGGCCGATCACCTTAAAACCCGACCGCCCCCGCTGTCAACGCCCAAAACCAGCCCGCACCAGATCCGTTCCGAATCCATTCCATTTAGCTCAGCCGCAAGATGTTGCACACTGACACTCCACACGGTCGGGAGCCGGAGCTGAAGTCCGCCGCGCCGCAAAACCGCGGTGTCCCCTGCCCTCGTAGGCACGCCGGCGCATGCGGACCCGCCTGCCACAGCACAACCGGAGCCGGGGCGAAGGGAAACCATTCCAACCCACAAAGCCGGGCAAAGAGGGCAGGATGACCATCGCCGGGGACACGCAGGGTCTCGCCCAGGCCCCGAGGCCGCTCGGCCCGGCCACAGAGCTCCACCCAGTCAAACAAAGGGTGTTCGATTCCATGCTGAGGGAGCAAACTCCGGAATCGGCGGTCGGGAGCCGGGCACTGTGACCGTGCTGCGTAAAATCGGCATTCGGGCGCCCGGCATGAAGCCGAGCGTGCCGCATTCGGGTGGGTCCGGCCGGAGACTCGGAGGAAGCAGTGGGATGGATCGCCACGGCGGTGGCGCCGGCGTGAGGTGGTGGAACAAAGGCGGCCCGGCGGCGGCATTGGAGGAGGCTCGGGTCCCACCGGAAGAGGTCCATGCCGGCTTTTTACGCGTACCTGCCGTTGGGTTGCGCATTCTTACAGCTCCGGCAGGGCTGGACCGAGCCGGGAAAGGGATCTTGGGCAACCACCTCGTTTCGGTCTCTGCGGATGCTGCTCCCCTGTGTTCATGTCGTTCCTCTTTCCCCTTGCGCGCCTACCCCGTCGGGCCCGTGGACCGGTCGTGCGAAGCCATGGTTCTCATTGCACCAAGCTCTCCCTTTTCTCCCTGCGGTCCCAATCTTGCCCTCAGCAAACGGTTCTCCATGCTGTCGGGCTGGCAAGACCCGAAGCGGCCCTCCTGGCACTTCCGGCTCCACCGGGGACGAGCCCCGTGCTCCACCCGAGATGCCGCAAAATGATGCACGCGGGACCGGTCACGAAGCCTGGCAATGCACGAGAGAAAGACACCGCAAATGGGCACCGCTTCTCCCCGGGTTTGGCCGGTGTGGCCGCGGAGGTGGTTGCGTGCCGACCTTCGCGCCAGGAGTGCGGGCATGTGGACCGGGCAGTTCGCCCGATCTCACATTCTGATCCGCTTGCGCAAGGAGGCGATTGCGACCCAAAAGCCTGCCGCCCCGGCAAGCACGAGGACTGTCCATGTCCACCTCCGCCCCTTGGAAACCCCCGCTGGTCCCTGCGGCTGCATCGGCAGCGTGGGCGCGCCGAGATTCAATGGCTTCCAGTTTCCCTGGTAATCCACAGAGTACAGAATGCCGTTGGAATCGATTCTCAGAGTCTTGTAGGGGGCGTGAACCGAACGAAACATTTCGGGTTCGTAACCTTCGGCATATCGTTGATCCAGACCGGGCTCGAATTCTTCTATCGAAGAGGAAACGGATCGGCTCTCCGGCAACCGCGGCCCCACCCATGATGAACCGGGCAGGCGGGAAGCTGCGGGAACGATCATGTTCATACTCCACCCGGAAGCTCCACGGCTCGCGGTCAGCCGGCCGAACGATGCATTCCCAGCGTGCCGGACGCTGCTCGTCCGCCCAGTGGGTCACGCTTCCTTCCGCAAAGGAACCGTCCGGGGCCCGTGCCACGAACGTGTCGCGGCCGGTCCATGCCACCTTCATCTTGAGCAGGTACAGCCAGTAGAATCCCCACAGGCGAACGGACTCGAGGTAATTGGTCCGCTCATCATGCATCCGGAAAAGACCGTAGTTGGTGGGACTGTATCCCGGCCGTCCCTCTCTCGGGATGAGGCGAAGCAAACCGTTGCCCGGCCCCAGCCCCATAGGGGCCGAATCAGGGCGGCCGGGTCCGAACTCCCAGTAATAGTCGGAGTTGGCCCCCACGACCTCCTTTGCGCCTCGCGGCGGTGCTCCGAGCCGCGGCACTCCGTCCCGGCCAAAAACATCGTACTGAGGAGAGCCCTCCAAGTGCTTGATGTACCAACCGCCCGGTTGCAAGGCGGCCTCGAATCGGGCCCAACCTTGGACCCTTCCCGAGATGTTCTTTGACTGGATGAAGAATCGCGTCCGGTTGCGCGGCCAACGGAAAACGATCTTCCGGATCCACGGAGAACCTTCCAAATACTGTTGGAGCAGGTTGACGTTGACGTTGGTTTCGCCGGCCCGCGCATTCGTTGAACCGGACTGCAGCAACCCCAAGCTCAGCAGGCAAACGTTCATCAGGCGCAGGATCGCTGCATGGCGCAGTCGCAGACGGGTCTTGGAGGTGGCGCCGACACCGACCGCCGCGCCTGTCTGTTCCCTGCTGGAAAGTTCCGTGCGGCACCCCCAGTCACCGATCAAGCTGCCGGGCGCCGGCTCTCATGTCCCTCCGAGGTGTGGGTCCACGAGGTTTGGGCCATTTTGCTCAAAGAGGGAAAGGTGCTTCGACCTTCCGGACGGTTTGGCCCACATCCTGATCATCACGAGGTCGTTTGTAGCAGAAAAAAAAGCTTTCAAGCATCCCTTTTGAAGCTCTTGCCGCTGGGTCCGGCAAACGCCACTCGTGCACCGCTCACCCGGCAGGATACTTTGCGAGGGTTCGGTGCACGTGAAGCAAACGAAAGGCCTCCCCGACCGGCTGCGAACGAGCCCGGCGCTGTTATTCCGACACTTCCTCCACCAGTGCGCCTGCGCGCCGGCCGCGACGGCCCTCGGGAATCTCCGGCACCAATAACAAGGTCCCGGCCAGGATCAGGCCCACGCTCAGGGCCGCCACCTGACCCACCGTGCAATGTTCGATGAGGAAAAAAGCCGCCAACGGTGCCAAGATGCCCCGGACCCCCGTGAAGAACGTGTGGACGCTCATGTAATCGGCCACGCGACCCGGCGGGGCGAATTTGGTCACCCAGAGACTCCAGGCCACGTCGCCGCCGGCGTTGGAAACACCGAAGAGTACGGCGGCCAACACCAGTCCGGCCAGGTGATCACTGGTGAAGAACGTGCCGATCCCGATTGCGAATCCCAGGTTGAGCGCGATGCGCAGCACGAAGAAATTTGCCCGGTCGAACAGCCAACCCCAGAACGGACTCATCAACAGCCGGGCCAGATTGGGGATCACTCCCGTGAGAAAGGCCACTCCGGCCACGCTCAGCGGCTGGCCTCCCACCGTTACCCCGTGCCGTTCGTTGGCCAGGTACTCGACCCGCAACGGGAGCATCATCAGGTTGCCGAAGCCCATCAACATCCACATCACCAGGGTGCGCCGGAACAGCGGATCCTCACGCACGAACCGCATGGCCTTGAACGGGTGGGTGCCGCCGGAGCGTTCCAACGGCCGGGAAGGGCACCGGCTCATGGCCCACCCCGCGAGCAGAAACGCCAGGGAGAACACCAGCAGCAAAACCGGCCAGCGTTCGACCCGTCCCGAAAGGGCCCGCCCCGCCGCCTCGCTGAAGGCCGCCGCCACGGCAATCCGGATCATGACCGTGCGCGAGAACAACCGACCGCGTTCGTGCTCCGGGTAATTGTCCTGGAACACCTGGGTCATCAGGGGCACGGCCATGGCCAGGCAGGCCACGGCCACGGCCGCGCCGGTCACGTAGACCGGCAGGGTGCGGATGGTGGCCATGGCGATCAGAACCGCCGCCCCGGTGAAGGCCAGCGCTGCCGCGGCACGGGTCACCGGCCAACCGGCCCGCTCAACCCGCGAAACCAACCACGGTGAAAGCAGGAAACCCACGCTGCCGCCCCCGGCCACCAGCGCCTTGGCCCAGGCACCGGCCCCGAACCACCGCACGGCAATGAGCAGAAGGAAGGTCGTTCCGGCCGTCTCCAGCACGCCGCTGGCCACCGCGCGCCAGCGTTCGTAGTAGTAGGTTTTCTGACGCAGCACCGCCGGGCTCACGCCGCACCTCCGTGTGCCGCCCGCCCCGGCGTCCGCCCCGGAGCCCGACGCCGCACCTGCACGGCCAAAAAGGGTGCGCTCCGCAGCCTGGTCACGATTCTCGGGCAAAGAACGAGCCACGCGCCAGCAACCTCCCCCCGCGGCAGCGGAACTCCGGGGCCTCCCACGCGCCGGTCAGCTCGCCCCCCCGCCGGCCGAGGGCAGACGCACGGCCGGGAAATAGACGGTGAAGGTGGTGCCCTGACCCGGGGTGGTTTCGACATGCACCGCTCCGCGAGCCGCCTTGACCAGCCGCTGCACGATGTTCAGCCCGAGGCCGGTGCCCTGCTGTCGTTCCTTGGTGGTGAACCACGGATCGAAGATCCGGCCCAGCACTTCCGGCGGCATGCCGGGTCCGTTGTCGCGAACCTGCATGGCCAACAGGGGCGGCGTGTTGTCGAATCCCTCCATGTTGATGAAGCGCGTACGGGGCGTGTCGCGGAACTGGGAGAGGTCGAGCGGCGTTTCGAACACGCGTCCCTCCACCTCCACGCGGTGCGGTTCGGGACTGCACTGAAAGGCGTTGACGATCAGGTTCAGCAGCACCTGGATGAAATCCGTGCCGTTGGCGCGGACCGCCACCGGGTCGGTCACCGGATGCAGGACGAACTCGTGCCGTTGGGAGCTGGGATGCACCCGCACCAGTTGGGCCAGGTCTCCCAGCAGTTGTTCCACCCGCCCGCTGAGGGCCTCTTCGCCCCCCCGCCTCAGGTAACTCAGGTAACGGCGGGAGATCTCTATGCAGTTGGTCACCTGCCGCGTGATCACCCGCAACCGCTCACGCAGAAACTCCTGATCGGCCGGTTCGAGTCGGTCGGTCTGGCTCAGCCGCTGGTTCAGCATCTGGAGATAACCGGAGATGACGGTCAGCGGGCCGTTGATGTCGTGGATGATGCTGGCGTAAATCTCTCCGCGGGTCTGGGCGATCTGCTCGGAGATGCGTTGGTTTTGCAATTCGGCGCGCAGGGCCTGGACGTGTTCGGCGTTGTGCCGCAGTTCGTAATCGAGCGTGTGCCGCTGAAGCGCCCGGTGCACCGCGGCCCGGATGGTCGCCACGTCGAACGGCTTGTTGATGTAGTCGCACGCCTGGAGGCGCAGCGCCTGCCGGATGGTCTCGGTGGTTTCATACGCGGTGATGACCACCACCTCGATCCCCGGATTGACATGTTTGAGCCGTTCGAGGACCTCGATGCCGGACATGCCGGCCATCCGGATGTCCGTGATGGCCACGTCCACCGGATGCTGCTGGGCCAGGGCAATGGCGGTGGGACCGTCGGCCGCCAGCAGGACCTCGAACTCGTCCTTGAAGATCACCTGCAAGGACTGGCGAGGTCCCTCCTCGTCATCCACGATCAACAGAACCGGTTTCCGGCGCGGCAAGGCGTTCACCGGCGCCGTCCTGGCTGCGTCCGGTATCAACGTGGTGCTCATGTTGTTCTTCCGCTCGTGCGATCCCCGCCCGGGCCGCCCGCGGACGGCCCGTCCCGCTCATAAACGCATCTTACAGCGGATCGCCCCCATCTCAAGCCCGCAATCCCCCGGCACCTCCGCGGTTACCAACCCCTCCCAGGGCGGCCCCCGCCCGGATCGGGGCTGGCCCGACCGCCCGTTCGTGCTACGGTGGAGGTGCATGAATCCGATGGTGACGGTGGAAAACCTGCCGGTGATCCGCGACGCCCGGGGTTGGGTGGTCGAACCGGTGGAGGAACGGCATCTGCCGGGGATCCGCAACGTCCACGTGGTGTGGACCGAACCCGGCCGGTTGCGAGGCAATCACTATCACCGGGCGACGACCGAGATCCTGCTGGTCACCGGGCCGGCGCGTGTCTGCTGGGAAGAGCAAGGCCGGCGGCAGGAAACGGTCGTGGCCGAGGGCGAGGCCCGTCGCTTCTTTTTCCCGCCCGGGGTGCCTCATGTCATCCAGAACATCGGCACCCACCCCATCGTGCTGGTGGCTTTTACGAATCGTCCCCATGACCCGGCCCGGCCCGACACGGTGCGTCACGTGTTGATCGAGGCCTGAACCGCCGGCCCAAGCGCGGAACGCCCGGCGCCCGCACGCCCGGGAGCTTGCCCGAAACCCTCCGCCGCGGTATGGGGAGCAGCGGCATGGACGAGCGGGAAGCGTTCATCGCGCTGAACATGATCGACCACATCGGGCCGGTGCGCGCCCGACATCTGCTCAACCACTTCGGATCCGCCGCCCGCATCCTCCGGGCCACACGCGATGAACTGCTGCGCGTGGAAGGGATCGGGGAGGAAACCGCCGAGGCCATCGTGCGGTGGGAGGAACAGGTGGATCTCGGCAGGGAACTGCAACGCATCCGCGACTTCGGCTGCCGGGTGCTGATCCCGTCAGACGAGGAGTACCCGGCACTGCTCCGCCAGGTCTACGATCCGCCGCTGGTGCTGTATGTGAAGGGCCGGCTGTTGCCGCGCGACCGCAACGCGGTGGCGATCGTCGGCTCGCGCATGACCACCCATTACGGCATGGAGGCTGCGCGGAAACTGGCCTGCCAACTGGCCTGGGTGGGCGTGACCGTGGTTAGCGGCGGTGCCCGCGGCATTGACACGGCGGCCCACCAGGGTGCCCTGACCGCCAAAGGCCGCACGGTGGCCGTGCTGGGCACCGGGATCAACCTGGTTACCCCGCCCGAGAATGCCGAATTGTTCGAACGCATCGCCGCGCAGGGAGCGGTGATCACCCAATTCCCCTTCAATCGCCCGGCCGACCGGCAGAGCTTCCCCATCCGCAACCGCATCGTGGCCGGGATGACCCTGGGCACCGTGGTGGTGGAGGCAGGCCTGCACAGCGGGGCGCTGATCACGGCCAATTTCGCGGTCGACTACGGGCGCCAGGTGTTTGCCGTGCCGGGGCGGATTGATTCCCCGCAAAGCAAAGGCTGCCACGACCTCATCAAGAAAGGGGCCAAACTCTGCGAAAGCGCCGAGGACATCCTGACGGAGTTCGAATACCTTTTCCCGCCATCCAACCGGACACGAACCGGTTCACCAGCGGGCCCCGGGCCGGCGCTCGAGCTGCCGGAGACGGAACAACGCGTCTGGGAAGCCCTCGGTACGGAGGAACGCTGCGTGGACGAGATCATCCGGCTGACCGGCCTGCCAGCCGCAACCGTGTCGGTTGCCCTGCTGGCCCTGGAGATGAAACGGTTGGTCCGGCAACTGCCGGGCAAGGTCTTCGTCCGTGCCCGGTGACCGGTGTACGGTGCCCCACCTTGACAGCGCGGGGGCCCTCAGTTTGGCTGACCCCCATGAAAGCGGCCTTCATCCGCCGAACCGGTCCGCCGGAGGTGATCGAGTATGGTGAGCTGCCCGATCCGCAACCGGGCCCGCGCCAGTGCCTGGTCCGGGTCCGGGCCGTGGACGTCAATCCCATTGACGTGTACGTGCGCAGCGGTGCCGTTGCCGCCCCGCTCTCGTTTCCCTGGATCCCCGGACGCGACCTCGCCGGGGAGGTGATCGCCGTGGGCGCGGAAGTGCGCCGGTTCAAGCCAGGCGACCGGGTGTGGGCCACCGGCCAGGGATTCGCGGGCCGGCCGGGCACGTCTGCCGAGCTGGCCGCGGTGGACGAAGACTGGCTTCACCCGATACCCGAGGGTGTCGAGTACGAGACCATCGTCGCGCTCTCCCTCGTGGGCGTGACGGCTCACCTGGCGCTGTTCCGCTGCGCCCGCGTGAGTGCGGGGGAGACGGTGGTCATCTGCGGTGCGGGCGGCGCGGTGGGTTCGGTGGCCCTCCAGATGGCACGGCTGGCGGGCGCGCGGGTGATCGCCCTGGCCGGCAGCGCCGAAAAGGTGGCGGCCTGCCGCGAGCTGGGGGCCGAACTCGCGCTGGACCGTCACGACCCGGGGATCTCCGACGCCATTCGAAAGTTCGCGCCCGAGGGTGTGCAGGTCTGGATCGAAACGGGTCGGAACCCGGATTTCGATCGCATGGTGGGTCTGATGGCCCTGAACGGGCGGATGGTGGTGTTTGCCGGTCGCGACGCCCGGCCGCCCTTTCCCGTCGGCCCGTTCTACGTGAAGAACCTCACGCTGTACGGCTTCGCCATGTTCAATTACCCGGCGGCCGAATTGCGTCCGGCCGCCGAAGCGATCAACCGATGGGCCGCCGAGGGCCGGCTCCGGGTGCGGATCGCGCACGTGCTGCCGCTGGCGGAAGCGGCGCGGGCGCATCGCCTGCAGGAAGAAAGCACCGTGCACGGCCGGGGTGCCTGGTTTGGCAAAATCGTGTTGAAACCATGAAAGTCCGTCGATCCCGGGCAAACCCCGGAACCCGGCCGGCGCATCGGACGCCCGCGACGTTCCCCGGGCCGGCCCGCCGCCTGGCGATGCCCGCCGGCAGGAGGACTTCCGCATGAAGGTGCTGGTCACAGGCGGGGCCGGCTTCATCGGCTCGCACCTGTGCGAGCGTTTGTTGGCCGCAGGGCACAGCGTGTGGGCGTTGGACAATCTGGATCCGTTTTACGATCCGGAGATCAAACGCGGCAACCTGCGCGAAATCGCACGGGTCTCCGACCGGTTCCATTTCGTGCAGGGGGACATCACCGAGCCGGAGCCGCTCCGGCGGCTCTGTCACGAGGTGCGGTTCGACCAGGTCGTGCACCTGGCGGCCCGGGCCGGCGTGCGACCCAGCTTGGAACAGCCCGCGCTTTACCAGCGGGTCAACGTGGAGGGGACGGTCCGCGTCCTGGAGGCTGCGCGGGAAAGCGGCGTGCGCAAGCTGGTGCTGGCCTCCTCGTCCTCCGTGTACGGTTGCAATGCGAAAGTGCCCTTTGCCGAGGACGATCCCCTCACGGCCCCCATCTCACCCTACGCCGCCAGCAAGATCGCCTCCGAAGCGCTGGGCCATGTCTACCACCACGTGTACGGGCTGGACGTCGTCATGTTGCGGTTCTTCACCGTGTACGGGCCGCGGCAGCGACCCGACCTGGCCATCCACAAGTTTGCCCGGCTGATCCGCGAGGGACGGCCCGTGCCGGTCTACGGTGACGGTTCCAGCGCGCGCGATTACACCTTCATCACCGACATCCTGGACGGGATCGAGGCCTGCATGCGCCAGGACTTCGGCTTCGAAATCTTCAACCTGGGCGATTCAAGGCCCGTCCGGCTTGATCGCCTGATCGAACTGCTCGAACAGGCCCTGGGCCGGCCCGCCCAACGCCGGTGGTTGCCCGCCCAACCCGGCGACGTCCCCATCACCTACGCCGACATCCGAAAAGCGGCCGCACGCCTCGGTTACCAACCGCGCGTGCCGCTGGAGGAGGGTATCCGGCATTTCGTGGCCTGGCTGGACCGCGTCTCGCCCCCACCCGGTCCCGGCTCCGGCTGAAGTTCGTCCTGAACCGACCCGGCGTTGCACTGCGCGCAACGGGCGGTAAGCTGAACCCCATGAATCTGCAGGAACAACTGACCGAGCTGGCCCGTCAGGCGCGGACCGCCTCGCGCGCCCTGGCCCTTCTCACCACCGAGGAGAAAAACCGCTGCCTGCGGGCCATGGCCGATGCACTGGAGCAACAGACCCCGGCTTTGCTCGAGGCCAACCGGCAGGACATGGAAGCCGCCGCCGCGGCGGGTCTGCGGCCGGCCATGCTGGATCGGTTGCGGCTGGACGAAAACCGCGTTCGCGCCATGGCCCGCGGCCTGCGCGAGGTGGCGGACCTGCCCGATCCCGTGGGCCGGGTCCTGGAGGAACGCGTCCGACCCAACGGATTGCGCCTCCGCAAGGTGGCCGTCCCCATCGGCGTCATCGTGATCATTTACGAGGCACGACCCAATGTCACCGCCGACGCAGCCGGCCTGTGCTTCAAGTCCGGCAACGCCACCATCCTGCGCGGCGGCCGCGAGGCGCTGCATTCGAATCAGCTCATCGCACAAATCCTCGTCGGCGCAGGTCGGGAGGCGCTGGGCGACCGGTTCCCCGCCCACGCCATCCAGGTTGTCCCCACCGCCGATCGCGAGGCCATCCCGATCCTGCTCTCGCTCACCCAGTACGTGGACCTGTGCATCCCTCGCGGCGGCGAGGGTCTCATCCGTGCCGTGGCCGAGTGCAGTCGCGTGCCGGTCATCAAACATTACAAGGGCGTTTGCCACGTCTATGTGGACGGCGAGGCGGATCCCGACATGGCCGAGCAAATCGTGCTCAACGCCAAGTGCCAGCGCCCGGCCGTCTGCAATGCCATGGAAACCCTGCTGGTGGACCGCCGGATCGCCTCGTCCTTCCTACCCCGCATCGGCCGCGCCCTGGCCGCGCGCAAGGTCCAGCTCCGGGTGGATTCGGCCGCCCAACAACTCTTGCAGAATCTGCAGACCGAGCCGTCCTTGGAACTGCGCCCGGCCACGGAACAGGATTGGTACACCGAATACAACGATCTGATCCTGAACGTCCGGGTGGTGGACGGCGTCCAGGAAGCCATCGCCCACATCAACACCTACGGCAGCGCCCACAGCGACGCCATCGTCACCCGCAATGAGACCACGGCCCAACAGTTCCTGACCGGTGTGGACGCTGCCGCCGTGTACTGGAACGCCTCCACACGTTTCACCGACGGCGGCGAGTTCGGCATGGGCGCCGAAATCGGCATCAGCACCGACAAGGTGGGCGCCCGCGGTCCCATGGGCCTGGAGGAGTTGACCAGTTACAAGTGGATTGGCCTGGGCCAGGGACAGATCCGGACTTGAACCGTTTCGTGCCCGGTCGGGTCATCAGCCCGCAGACGTCACTCCCGCCGGCTCGGACCTGGGGCGTCGGCGGGAGCCGGGCCGGCCCGCCCGGTCACATCGAACCATCCCGCCGCGGTGACCACGGCGTGCACCGGCTGATCGTGCGGCAGGACGGGCACGCGCGCGATGAACTGGCACTGGAACGCCACCCCGCAACGAAAACCCCGCGTGCGCGACAACAGGACATCGTAAAAGCCCCAGCCACGACCCAGCCGGTTTCCCCGGCTGTCGAAGGCCATGCCGGGCACGATCAGCAAATCGGGCTCGTCCCAGCCCACGCTGGGCAGGTCCGGCCGGGGCTCCTCGATGCCGAATTGGGCGCGCACCACGTCGCGGTCCGGTTGGCTCACCACGGCGGCCGAATAATCGCAGGTCCCGGGGTTGTAGCGGGGGAGGGTCAACACCTTGCCCTCGGCCACGGCCCGGTGCCAAAGCGGCCTTACATCAGGCTCGGACAGCAGCGGCGCAAACAACGTTACCACACGGGCGCGCCGCCAGACCGCACTCCCGAGCAGATGCTCACAAATGCGCTGCGATTCCTCCGTCCGCTGCGCCTCGCCCAGTGCATTCAGGCGGCGGTTCATCTCTGCGCGCCAGCGCAGCTTGGAAAACTCGACGGGAATCTCTTCTGCTCCTTCGATCTCGGACATGATTCACGACGGTCCGGTTCCCGGGGCTTCGTTTGCGCCGCTCCGTTCCTGTTGCCGGAGACTGCGCCAGTATTGGAGCCGTTCCTGGATGCGTTTCTCGGCCCCCTGGTCGGACGGCTCATAAAAGGTCTTCTCCACACCGAGGTAATCCTGGGCCACGAAATGTCCGGGGTGATCGTGCGGATAACGGTACCCGGCACCGTGGCCGAGGCGTTCGGCCCCCCGATAGTGGGCGTCCCGGAGATGCCGCGGCACAGGTTGCGTGCGGTTTTGCCGCACATCGGCCAGGGCGGCTTCGATGGCCCTGTAGGCGCTGTTGCTCTTCCAGGCGGTAGCGATGTAGACGGTGGCTTCGGCCAGGGGAATGCGCGCCTCCGGCCAGCCCACGCGTTCGGCGGCCTCCTGCGCCGCCACGGCCAACACCAACGCCATGGGATCGGCCAAACCCACATCCTCGGCCGCACAGATGACCAACCGCCGGGCGATGAACCGGGGATCCTCACCCGCGTGGATCATCTTGGCCAGCCAGTAGAGGGCCGCATCCGGATCGCTCCCCCGGAGGGATTTGATGAAGGCCGAGATCGTGTCGTAATGCGCGTCCCCGGCCGCGTCGTACACCACGGCCTTCTTCTGGATGCTCTGTTCGGCCGCGCCCAGGTCCACCCGAATCACGCCGTCCGGACCCGGCGCGGTGGTCAGCGCGGCGATCTCCAGCGCATTGAGCGCCTTGCGCGCGTCGCCGTCGGCCACCCGGGCCAGATGTCGCAGGGCTTCCTCGCTCACCTCCAGTTGCATGTGGCCCAAGCCGCGCTCTGCATCGGCAAGCGCCCGTCGCATCAGCACCATCAGGTCCTCTTCCGACAGGGGCTGCAGTTCGAAGATCTGGGAGCGCGACACCAACGGGGCGTTGACGAAAAAGAATGGGTTCTCCGTGGTGGCCCCGATGAGGCGGATGACGCCCGATTCCACCTCCGGCAACAACACATCCTGTTGCGCGCGGTTCAACCGGTGGATTTCATCCAGAAACACCACCGTGGGCCGGCCGGTCCGTTGAAGACGGTGCGCCGCCGCCGCCAGCACACGCCGCACCTCCGCCACGCCGGTCTCCACACCGCTCAGCCGTTCGAAATGCGAGCGTGTATGGCGGGCGATCACCTCCGCCAGCGAGGTCTTTCCCGTGCCGGGTGGGCCGTAGAGGATCAGCGACTGGATGCGATCGGCCTCGATGGCACGCCGCAACAACCGGCCCGGGCCCAGGATGTGCCTCTGGCCCACAAACTCCTCCAACGTCCGCGGCCGCATCCGGGCCGCCAACGGCATGGCTGGATGCCCGGCCGCCGCGGATGCGTCGCCGCCGCCTGAAGCTTCCTGGGATCGGCTGAACAGGTCGTCCTCCGCCACGCAGGAAAGGTAGGCCCTCCACCCGGCGCCGCCCAAGCCGGAAAAGAGCCCGGCAGCCGCCGCCCCCCTGCCGGCGACCAGTGGGCTGAACAACCGACCCTTCGGCTCCCTACGGGGCACAGGCCAACGGACCCCTGGATGAGGAAACTCCCGCGGCGGGAAGCCAGGGCAGACTCTTGTTCCCGGAGGAAAGAGGCCGACGCAGCCGCACCGGGCAGGCGCCCGGCAACATACAGCGATGGCGGCCCCGCAACCCCGCCGCCCCGCACGGCAGCCCCGGCTCCCTTCCCGTCCACACACCGATCCCCGAGCCCTGCAAGGGAGATCTCGGCAAACCCACCCTCCCGACCACCTGCACCAGGGACCGGACACATCCAAGGACTCCGGCGCCCTTCGTCCAAGGCGGCTCGCCCGCACCCGGGGGGATGTGGATCCGCCATTCGAAACGGGCCGCCGCGCCGCCGACCGCCGGGACCGGACCAGCCGGTGGTTCGGTCCGTGGGATTGCAGAACCGGCGGCCCCTGCGGTAAGGTCCGGCCCGGAGCAAAGAACACCATGCATATCGTGCATGTCCACGTGCAGGTAAGGTCCGAGTGCGTCGAGCCGTTCCTTGAGGCCACACGCCTCAACGCCCGTGAGAGCCGGAAGGAACCGGGAGTGATCCGATTCGATGTCCTCCAGCAGGCAGACGATCCGACGCGGTTCGTGCTGGTGGAGATCTACCGGGATGCCGAAGCCGCGGCTGCACACAAGGCCACCGCGCATTACGCGGTCTGGCGTGACACAGTGGCGCCGATGATGGCCGCGCCCCGTCAGGGCATCCGGTACCGCGATTGCGCACCGGCCGGGGACAGGGATCCAGCCGGCTCCGGTGCGGCGGATCCCGCCTGAACAAGCCCGTTACGAATGAGGCCTTCCCGCCAGCGAAGGGTCTGCCGCGCAAGGTCGCGCGGCGCGAATGGGAGGTTGGAACCGTGAGACCGACCGATTTGCGAGGTATCCTGCAGTACGTCCCGCAGTTTCGGGATCGCACGTTCGTGATCGCCGTGGACGGTGCGGTGATCACGGACGACAATTTTCCGAACCTGCTGTTGGACATCGCGGTTTTGCGGTCGCTCAACATCCACGTGGTCCTGGTGCACGGGGCGGCGGCACAGATCGAGGCCCTGGCACGGGAACAACAGATCCAGCCCTCCAACCTCGACGGCGACGGTGTGACGGACGCGGCCACGCTCCGGCTGGCGCTGACGGCTTCGAACCGGCTCACGCACGAAATCCTGGAGGGATTGGCCGCCACCGATTTGCGGGCCGCCTGTCCGAACGCAATCGTGGCCTACCCGGCCGGAATCCTGCACGGGGTGGACCGCCTCTACACCGGCAAGGTCGAACGGGTGGACGTCCAACTGCTGGAAACCCTGATCCAACACGGGATCGTTCCGGTCATCCCGCCGCTGGGCTTCGACGGCGAAGGCCACACCTACCGCCTCAATTCGGACAGCGTGGCGCTGGCGGTGGCCACGGCGCTCAGGGCCGTCAAACTGATTTTTGTGACCACGCGCGATGCCTTGGAACACAACGGAAAACCCATCCGGCACATCATGGTGGCCGATCTGGAACAACTGCTGGCCCAGCAGCCGGACGGGTTCCCACGCGAGCTGCTCTCGAAGGCCCGTCATGCCGCGGCCGCCTGCCGCGCCGGCGTGCACCGCGTCCACATCATCAACGGCCAGATCAACGAAGGTCTGTTGGCCGAGGTTTTTTCCAACGAGGGCGTCGGCACGCTGGTCTACGCCGACGAGTACCAGCAAATCCGGCGCGCCCTCAAAAAGGATGCCCGCACCATCTATGCCCTGATCCAACAGGCGGTGGCCACCGAAGAGTTGATGCGCCGGACCCGCGCCAGCATCGAGCGACAAATCGGGGACTATTACCTCTTCGAGATCGACCGCAACCCCGTGGCCTGCGTGGCCCTGCACCCCTATCCCGAGGAGGGCAAGGGCGAGGTGGCCTGCCTGTACGTCAAACCCAGCCACGAAAACCAGGGCATCGGCCGCAAACTGCTCCAGTTCGTGGAAAACCGCGCCCGCGAGATGGGCCTGCGCACCCTGTTCGCCCTCTCCACCCAGACGTTCATGTATTTCCAGACCAAGGCCGGCTTCGTGGAAGGGTCGCCCGATGACCTGCCGCCGGCCCGACGCGAAAAATACGAACAAAGTGGCCGGCGTTCGAAAATCCTGATCAAACACCTTTAACCGCCATCCCGGACCCTTCGGTCCTCAGCCTTTTCATCATGGGCAGCACCACCTGCATCCTCAGCATCGGCACCCCGAAACGCATCGGGTTCATCTCCACCCGGTTCAAGGGCACCGACGGCGTCACGCTGGAGGCGCGCAAATGGGCGCGCATCCTGGAGGACATGGATCACCAGTGCTTCTGGATGGCCGGCGAACTGGACGCGCCCCCCGAGGTCAGTCATCACGTGCCCCTGGCCTTCTTCGGACATCCCGAGATCGCCGACCTGCAGTCCCGGCTCTTCGGTGTGATCACGCGCAGCCGGGAAACCACCGACCGCATCCAGGCCATCAAACAACAGCTCAAGGCGGAGATCTACCGCTTCCTTGACCGCTTCAACATCGAGGTCGTGATCCCGGAGAACATCGTTTCGCTGCCCATGCACGTGCCCCTGGGCCTGGCCATGGTGGAAGTGCTGGCCGAAACAGGCCTGCCCACCATCGCCCACCATCACGACTTCACCTGGGAACGCGAGCGGTTCGTCATCAGCGCCGTCAACGATTACCTGCGCTGCGCCTTTCCGCCGGCCCTGCACCGCATCGAGCACGTGGTCATCAATTCCATGGCCCAGAAGGAGCTGGCCCGGCGTTGCAGCCTCCCCTCCGCCATCATCCCCAACGTGCTGGATTACGAAACCCCGCCACCGGGCATTGACGACTATAACCGTGACCTGCGCAGGGAAATCGGCCTGGCCGATGACGACTGGTTCATTCTTCAGCCCACGCGCGTTGTGCCGCGCAAGGGAATCGAACACGCCATCGAACTGGTCCGCCGCCTCAACGATCCCCGGGCCAAACTGGTTATTTCCCATCCAGCCGGCGACGAGGGCAACGCCTACGTGGCCATGTTGCAGGACCGGATCGCCGACGCCGGCATCGAGGTCAAATTCATCGCCGACCGCGTGGGCGAAAAACGCGGAATCAACGCCGCGGGCCGGAAGGTCTACACCCTGTTCGATGTCTATCCCCACGCCGACCTGGTCACCTACCCCAGCTACTACGAAGGTTTCGGCAACGCCTTCCTGGAAGCCATCTACTTCGGCAAGCCCGTGGTCGTGAACACGTACGCCGTCTACGCGCGCGACATTGCGCCGCTGGGCTTCCGCACCATCGCCATGTCCAACCTGGTCACCCGCGAGGTGGTCGAACAGGTGCGGGAAATCCTGCAAAACGCACGGCTGCGCGAGGAATGGGCCCGAACAAACTATCAGCTCGGCCTGAAGTATTTCTCCTTTGCCGTGGCCCGGCGCAAACTGGTCGCGCGGCTGGCCAACCTGTTCGGTGAAGGGCTCTGACCGGTTCGCGCCCGCGGTCCGGCCGGTGCCCGCGCCGGATGGCGGCCGTCGCCCGGCCGGGGGCGCACCGCACGCCCGCCCGGACACCGGTTGCGGAAACACGGTTGACAGGTGGGGCACCCGCCCCTAGGCTGCGACCGTTGATCGCTGTGGAGAGGACGCACACATGCTGATTCGCATCAGTCTCATTATTGCCTTGGTGGCCGGTTTGGCGACGGCCGGGATCAACCTCTTCCAGGTCCGGTCCAAGTTCGAAACACTCAAGGCCGATCGCAACAACGAGCGATCGCTCAAGGAACAGGCACTGGCCGAGCTGAGTTCCACCCGGCAACAACTCAACCAAACCACCGCGCAGCTCAAGAAGACCGAGGAGGAACTGGCCACCGCCCGCAAGGAACGCGACGAAGCCGTCGCCACGGCCGAAACCCAGACCCGCCGCGCCAATCAACTGGACGAGGAACTCAAAAAGACCCGGGCAACTCTCGAGGACGCCCGCGCCGAGCTGGCCCGTTGGAACGTGCTCGGGATCCCGGTCGAGCAGGTCAAGGAAGTGGTGGCGCTGAACCGGCGCCTGCTCGAACAGGTTGAGGTCCAAAAGGAGGAGATCGAGACCCTGATCCGGGCCAACGCCCGTCTGACCAACGAACTGGCCCGCGTGTTGGGCGGCACCGAGTACGTGGTCCGCCTGCCGGCCCATCTGCGGGGCAAGGTCATCGCCTACGATCCGAAGTGGGATTTCGTCGTGGTCAACGTCGGCGAGGAGCAGGGTCTCCTCGAATACGGCGAGCTGCTCATCAGCCGCAACGGCCAACTGGTCGGCAAGGCCATCGTCCGCAAGGTGGAAAAGGACCGGGCCATTGCCAACCTGGTGCCCGGCTGGAAACTCGGCGAGCCGGTTGAAGGCGACGAGGTCCTCCCGGCTCACCCGGCATCCTGAACCGTCCATGAAACGGTCGTTCTGGCTGGCCCTGTGGTTGGGATGGGTCTGCGTGGCCGGCTGGGGTTGCAGTTCCACCGACCCGGCCAACCGTTCGGCCCGTCCCTGGAACACTCCCAAACAGTGGGAGACCGGTCTTCCGACCGGGATTCTGGAGGGGCGCTGAACCCGGCGCCGCAGCCGGCGGAGAAGCCGGCGTGGGCCTCTGGTGTGCCCTGCCCCGCCGCCATGCGTTCAGCCCGATCACCCGCCTGTGTCCGCCGGTCGGTTCGCCGTTCCTGACGATCCGCCAGAGCCCGTTTCGACCGGCCAACCGGCCATCAACAACGCGCGATATCCGCCAATGAGCGATACCACGCGCCGGTACCCCATCCGCTGCGCCGACTCCGCGGCCAGCGCCGACCGGTACCCTCCGCCGCAGTACAGGATCAGTTCCGTGTCCTTGTCAGGAAACCGCCGTTCCAGGTCCCGCTCGAAAATGCCCCGGCCCAGATGCACCGCGCCTCGTGCATGGCCGGCCTGCCATTCATGGTCCTCGCGCACATCCACCAACACCGCGGAGGGATTGACCTCCAGGCGCGCGCGCAATTCGGCCACGCTGATTTCCGTGATCTTCTTTTTCGCCTCGTTGACCAGCGCCAGAAACCCGGGTGAATGCTGCATGACGTCAGCCTACCTCCGCACCTTTCACACGCCAAGCGCACCGGCGCAACCCCGCTCCCCCTCCCTGCTCGCGCGGCGGACGCAACCGCGCCCGCACCGCACCCACACGGGCCGGATCGCCGCCGCACCTCCGAACTGAGGCATGAGCAGGTCCGGTCCATCCCCGTTACCGATTTCCCTGGGACTGCTTGCAGCGGTGTTTCTCTGGGGCGGCAACAACACCGGCGTGCGTTACCTCGTCCAACACTGGCCGCCGGTGTTCACCGGCAGCACACGTTTCCTCCTGGCGGGGTTGCTCTTGTTGGCCGTGCTGCGCGGGACACACTGGCTGGGGCCCTGGCAACCCGTGCCCCGCAAACTGAACGGTCCGCTCTGGTGGCGCGGCGGCTTCAGTCTCGCCGCCTACATCGTGGTCTTCAACGAGGCGCTCCGCCATACCTCCGCCTCCCACGTGGCACTCCTCCTGGCCGCCTCCCCCGTGTGGGCCCTGCTCGCCGAAGGCCGACCCCCATCCGCCCGTCACGCCCTCCGCGCGTACGGGGCCGCCGCGCTGGCCCTGGGTGGCGTGGCCGTGTTGGTGGCGCCGGAGCTCCAACAATCGGGCTGGAGCTGGAAGGGCGAGCTCCTGGGGCTGCTGGCCAGCGTCTTGTGGACCCATTACGGACGACAGTGCCGCTGGCTCGGCCAGCACCTCCAAGGAGCCGAGGTAACCGCCCATTCCATGTGGCGGGCGGCGGTCTGGCTGGCCCCCTGGGCCGCCGCAGAATGGATGACCCGCCCCGTCCCGATGCGCGCCGATCTGCTCGGTGTCCAGATCTATTGCGCCCTGGCCGGCGGCGTGACGGCCTTCGGCCTTTGGACTCATGCCCTGAAACACTGGGAGGCCAGCCGCGTCCTCCTGTTCAACAACCTGATTCCCCTGACCACGATGTTGTGGGCGGCCTGGTTTCTCGACGAACCCGTCACCGTCCGTTTCTTCGTGGCCCTGGCCCTGGTGCTGGCCGGCGTCTGGCTGGGTCAAAGCCCCCGGACGCACGCGCCCGACGTTCCGGCCACCGTCCCGCAATCACCCACCGCCAACCCACCGTGACCGGAAACCCGCACGGTGCCGGCCCGGTCCCACCCGCTTGCGACGGTCCCGCATCCGCCGGCGGCGGGCTGCTTTCGCCCCGGGTGGCCTGTCTCTGCAACCATGGCCAAAATTGGCCATGGCGAAGGAGGTCCCACGGCAGCATAATGTCCCACGCAAAACGGGACGGCGCAGGAGAGGCGCCGGAGTCAGAACGAAACGTGAAACCCGACAAAAACCACGTCCTCAAACAGGCTATGAAAGTGAATCCACGTTATGTTGGAATTTTGCTGGCCGGGTGGGTCGCCGTAGCGGTCCCGGCCCGTGCCCAGACCCAGACCAACCTCTTCACTCCGGTCGCGGACACCTTCGTCCGCTACGGGATCAACCAGGACAACAACTACGGCTCGCTCGAGTACCTCGAGCTGTACGGCAACGGCACCGCACGCGATTACTTTTCGTACGTGCGTTTCGACCTCTCCTCGTTGCCGGCAGGGATTCAATTGACCGACGCGTCGCTCCATCTGACCAAGGTCACCGGCGGCATCCGGAACGACACCCTGACGACCGGCCGGCTGCGCATCCTGGGCCTCAACGAAGTGGACGGCAACACGCCCCAAAACTGGGACGAACTGAGCCTGACCTTCAACACCATCGGCGCCGAATGGACCAACCCGAATGAATTCGATCCGACCCGGGTGACCAGTTTCGACGATGACCTGGGCAACGAAGTGGTCGACAACACGGCCGGGTTCGCCACCATCAGCGGCGCCAACCTGGTCAGTTTCCTGAGTGACCGCCTGAATTCGGGCGGCCTGGTCACGTTCATCCTCGACTTCGCCACCACGGAAGGCGGGCGCGGCTTCGCCTTCGGGTCGCGAGAAAACACCAATCCCGATGCCCGGCCCCAGCTGACCGTGGCGTGGGTGGTACCGGAGCCGACCCTGCCCGCGCTCCTCACGCTGGGCGGGCTCCTCTTCCTGGCATGGCACCGACGCCTCCGCTGAGCCGTCCGCCTTCGGAAGGACCGATCCGGACCTTTTGCCACACCTGGCTTCCCGCGCTCCTGATGGCAGCACTGGCGGGGGCCGGGTGTTCTTTTGCGCCGGTTTCTCCGGCCAGGCGGGCGCCGGCACCGGTCAGCCTCGTCGTCACGCAAGGGCACTTCATACTGGACAACGGGTTGTTGCGCGCCCGGATCGAGCAGCGGTCGGGTGTCCTGGTCTCCCTCCGGTTCGAAGGGCGCGAACTGCTGGCACAGCAAAGCGCCGGCGGCGCACTGGGAGGGTACTGGTCCTGGGTGGGACGCCTCACTCCCGGTCCCCGGCGCGTGGGTCAGGTACGCATCGACCCCGCCACCAACGGGGGTGCCCTGGCCGAGGTGGCCACCGAGTTCCTTCAGGACCCGGAGCGGGAACCCGCCTCCGTCGAGATGAGCCTTCGCTACACCATGCTGCGCGGCGAGCCGTGTCTCTACGTGAGCGCGGTCTGGAGGCATCGGGCCGGCGATCCTGCCCTGGCCGTGGGAGAAGCCCGCTACGCGCTGAAGTTGAATCCGGACCTGTTCGATTTCCTCTCGGTGGACAAAACTCGTCAACGGCACATGCCCGCCCCGGCAGATTGGGACCGGGGCGAACCCACCAACCTGAAAGAGGCTCGTCGCCTGGTCACGGGGCGGCACGCCGGCACGGTCGAACACAAATACGACTACGCCGCCCCGCTGTACGAAATCCCCGCCTACGGCTGGAGCAGCACGCGCGAACGAATCGGTCTTTGGATCGTGCAACCCTCGTGGGAGTCGGTGGCCGGGGGCCCCACCAAGGTGGAACTGACCGGTCATCTCGACGTCAACCCGGGTGGCACCCCCACGCTCCTGTGGATGTGGCTGGGCAGCCACTACGGCGGCAGTTCCCTGGTGGTGGGCACCAACGAAACCTGGAGCAAGTTCATCGGTCCCATCGCCCTGTACTGCAATCGAGGCGGCCGGCCGGCGCAGCTTTGGCACGACGCACTCGAACGCGCCCGTGCCGAAGCCGCCCGTTGGCCGTACGATTGGGTGCGCGATCCCGACTACCCGCCCGCTGCCGAACGAGCGGTCGTCCGGGGCCGCATCCGGCTCCTGGATCCGGAGACGACCCCTTCCCGCCACGGCCGCATGTGGGTGGGCCTCACCGCACCGGACCATCCCGTGCCCGCGATCCGGGGTCGCGGGCGCCGGTTCAACCGTCCCGGCTTCACCTTCACCAACGCCACGCCCGCCGCCCCAACCGGGGCCACCAACCGGTCACCCGCGTTCTTCCGGGGCTTTCCACCGTTGGTGGACTGGCAGCGCGACGGCAAACACTACCAGTTCTGGACCCGGGCACGGCGCGACGGCTCCTTCGAAATCCCGCACGTCCGGCCGGGAACCTGGACCTTGCACGCCTTCGCCGAGGGCGTGCTCGGTGAGTTGCTGCGAACCGGCGTAACGGTCCGCGCCGGGCAGCAGCTCGATCTCGGAGAGATTCCCTGGCAACCGGAGCGTTTCGGCCGCACGCTCTGGGAAATCGGTGTGCCCGACCGCACCGCCCGCGAGTTCCGACACGGCGATCACTACTGGCAGTGGGGACTCTACCTCCGTTATCCGGAGGAGTTCCCGCACGACGTGGATTACGTGATCGGCCGCAGCGACTGGCGCCGGGACTGGAACTACGTGCAGCCGCCCCGCATCCGCGCATTGCCCGGCATACCCTTGTCAGAAGAGCAGGAAATCACCGAGGAACCCGATCCGCCCGGCAACGGAAACACAGGCCCCCGAACCCGCGTGGAGCCCACCACATGGACCATCCGCTTTGCCCTGCCGGAGCCCGTGCGAGGGACGGCGGTGCTGCGCATGGCCTTCTGCGGAGCCGGCCCGCGTTGCCGGATCGAAGTGGCCGTCAACGACCGCCCGGTCGGCGACACCGGCCTGTTGCCTGCCACCAGCACCATGCATCGGGATGGCATCACCGGGTACTGGACCGAGCGCCGCGTCCGTTTCGACGCCGCCCTGCTGCGTGCGGGTGAGAACCGGATCACGCTGCACCTCCCGGCCGAGTCCTGGACCCAGGGCGTCCTCTACGATTATCTCCGGCTCGAGCTGGCAGAGGATCCGGACGCTCCCTGAAGACCTCATCGTTCAGCCCGGCCACGAGAGCCCTGCCCCGGGCTCGCACCACGCAAGCCGGAGCAGCCATCCGGCCACGCCCGGTCAAACCCGCACGGCCCGTTCCCTCAGCTCAGGCCGGCGAGTTGCTCTTCCAACCGGCCCGGTTCGAGCACCGTGAACCACCCGGGCCGATCCCGCAGCGGACCCGGATCCGGTCGGCCCGGCAACGGATCCACCGGCACCACCAGCACCCGCACCGGCACGCCGGCCTGGACGAGTTTCTCCACCAGGCCGCGCCGCGGTTCGTCCCATGCCAGCAACACGCAAAGACACCCGCTGATCTCGCCAACATGCCGGAGCACCAACTGCTCCAGCGCGGCAAACGGTCGGGACCCGCAGGGACGCACCGACGCCAGCACCTCCAGCATCTGCTCCACATGCCCCACGCCGCGGCCCACGGTGAACCGGTACGCCTCCGGCCCCACAAACATCAGGTCCAACAACGACTCCTGCGTGGGCACCGCACAGGCCAGCGACGCCGCCACCGCAACCGCCGCCTCGAATGCCTCGTGTTCCGGCCAGTCGGTGAAGGTGTCCAGAACGAGCGCGTGCCGGACGAAAAACTCATCCTCGAACTCCTTCACAATCGGCCGGCCCACCTTCGCCCAGCTTCGCCAGTGGATGTGCCGCACCGGATCGCCGCGGCGATAGTCCCGCAGGCTCACGAATTCCTCGCTCTGTCCCACGTGCGTGGCCAGGGCCACCCCGCCCGGTTGATAACGCGGTTGTCCCGGCAGATCCAGCGGCGGCACATGATACCGACGCGGCAGGACCACCAGTTTCTGCCGCACGTGGAACCGCCGCAGCACTCGCACCAGACCGAGCGGATCCGTGCGGCCCAGGGCCAGTTCATCCATCTCCAGCAGGCCGCGCCGCCACACCACGGCCTCCAACGTCACCGTGCCCGTCTGACCCGGGGCCAGCGGCGGCAGCGGCGCCTGACAGAGCTGCGGCAGCCGCCAAAGCCGCCGGGGACGGCGCATCGGCCGGAACGATCGGAGCCGGCGCCGCTCCGCCCGCCGCCACAAGGCGCGTTCATCCGGGCTCTCCCACGCCGGCCCCACCTCTTCCAACACCATCAGGCCGCGTTGGGTACGCCGGGTGTGGTTGCGCACCCGGACCCGGTAACGGAACGGCACGCCGGCGGTCACGAACTGCGGCAGCTCGCGCCGGATCTCGAACCGGCCCCGCATCCACCCGGCCGAAAGCGCCGACGCCAACAACAGGCCGAACAACAGGCTGAAGACCTGGTAGGTCATGGCGTTTTCCGGGTCCAAACCCATCGAACCACTCAACACCATGGCCAACAGCAGGGCCAGCCCGGCCGGGGTAAAGCGCCGCCGCAACCAGCGGCGGAATCGATGCACACCGCGCACCGGACGACGTCGCCAAAGCCGTCCACGATTCATGGTCTCACCACCATGCCGCGCCCAAACGGACCCGCCGCAGGGCCCCCGCGCCTCACGCCGGCACCGGCACCTGTTGCAGGATCTCCTCCACCACCGACACCGCCGTGCGACCGGAAAAACGCGCCTGCGGATGCATCACCAGCCGGTGCGCAATGACCGGCACGGCCAGCTCCTGCACCTGATCCGGCGTCACGAAATCCAGACCATCGAACAGCGCCAGCGCCTGGGCGGCCTTCATCAGGGCGATCGAAGCGCGCGGACTGGCACCCAGCTGCACACCCTCGGCCGTGCGCGTGGCCCGGACCAGGTCCACGATGTAGCGTTTCAGCTCCTCGCTGATGCGCACCCGCTCCACCGCCGCCCGCAACGCCCGCACCTCGTCCAAACTTGCGCACGGCTCCAGGTCTTCCAAAGGATGGTTGTGTTGTTGCGCCGTCAGAATGGCCACCTCCTCCTCCGGCCGCACATACCCGAGGGTGAACTGCATGGCAAAACGGTCCATCTGCGCCTCCGGCAGCGGATAGGTCCCGCGAAATTCCACCGGATTCTGCGTGGCAATCACGAAAAACATGTCCGGCAAATGGCGTCGCTCCCCCTCCACACTGACCTGTCCCTCGCCCATGGCCTCCAGCAACGCCGATTGTGTGCGCGGCGAGGCCCGGTTGATCTCGTCGGCCAGCAGAATGTTCGTGAAGACCGGTCCCTCGTGAAAATGAAACTGTTGGTCCAACTGGCTGAAGACCGAAACACCCAGGATGTCCGAGGGCAACAAATCCGGCGTGAACTGAATCCGTTTGAACGTGGCGGCGATGGAACGGGCCAGTGCCTTGGCCAACGTGGTCTTGCCGGTGCCGGGGAAATCCTCCAGCAACACGTGCCCGCCGCTGGCAAAGGCCGCCAGCAACTTCCGCGTGGCAGCTGCCTGCCCCTGCATCACCCGCGCAATATTGCGCGAAATCCGGTCAACCACTTCCCGGGCCGCGGCCAGCCCTTCCGGCGTCAACTCCGCCGGCCGACCTGTTGCCGGCTCCGACCAGCTTGCAGCCTTTTCTCCCATGGTCCCGGCGCACTCTACCGGCGCGCAGGCGCGTGCGCGATCAAAAACCCGGCCCGATGCCGTGGCAAACCCACCCCCTCGCACCGCCGCCCATCCCGGCTCTGTCCGACCGCCCAACCACCCGTTCGCCCCTCCTGTGCACCCCTCCCCGCAAGCCCACCGTGCCTCCCTGGTTGCCGGGGGCGCGCCCGTTGCCGAACCTCGCTCCGTCACACTGCCCATGAAGAGCGACCCGGCCATGCCCGGCACAGTCCCGCCCGCGGTGGAAACGCGCGAGTTGAGCCGCTCCTTCAACGGACGTCCCGCCGTGGACCGACTCAATCTGCTCGTGCCGCGCGGATAGTTCTTCGGTTTCCTCGGACCCAACGGCGCGGGCAAGACCCCCACCCTGCGGAGGTTGACCGGCCTGCTGGCCCCCACGGCAGGCACCGCGCGCGCGTGCTCGGATACGACATGAACGACCCGGCACAGGCCAGGGCCGCCAAACTGCGGATGGGGATCCTGCCCGACCCGCCCGCGCTGTTCGATCACCTCACCGGTCTGGAGCACCTCCTGCTGGTGGGCGGCATGCACGGCCCGGACCGGCACGAGGCGCGGGCCCGCGCCAACGAGTTGCTGGCCCGGCTCGACCTGGCGGACGCCGCGGACCAACTGGTGCTCGAGTATTCGCACGGCATGAAGAAGAAACTCGGCCTCGCCATGGCCTTCACAGACCGGCCGGAGGTGCTCTTTCTGGACGAACCCTTCGAGGGGGTGGACCCAGTAACCTCCCGCGTGATTCTCGATCTGCTGCGCCGATTCGTGGAACGCGGCGGCACGGTCTTCCTGACGTCGCACGTCCTCGAAATCGTGGAAAAACTCTGCACACACGTGGGGAGCATCGTCCAGGGCCGGCTCCGGCTGCACGCCAGCCTGGATGAACTCGCCCGGGAAGGCCGGCTGGAAGAACGATTCTTGGCACTGTCGGGGCGGTCACCCGCCGGCAGCCCCGATCTCAGCTGGTGGACAGATTGAGGCTGCGCCATGATCCGGTCGCTGAGGATGCTGCTCTGGCTGCGCTGGCGGTTGGCCTGGCATCAGTGGCGGAGGGAACCGCTGATCCTGCAGATCGTCGGAGCCGTGGCGGCCGGTGCCGGGGCACTGCTGCTGGTCATCGGGTCACTGACCGGCTTTCTGGCAGGGTCCATCCTGGCGCCGGGCATGCCCCCTGGCGCCCACCGGCTGATCGGGCACGTCCTGACAGCAGCCGCGCTGTATGTCGAGATCCTGGATTTGTCCGTCGCCCTCCAGCGGGGGGAGCTCCCGGAGATACGGAAGCTGCTCATCCTTCCGGTCTCGCCCGGTGAACTTTTCGTGGTGCACATGCTGGGTTTTCCGCTCTGGCACACGCGCGTGGGGCTCTGGGCAACTTCGATGGCCTTTCTCACGGGCCCGGCCCTGAAAGACGGACCGCGTTGGTTGTGGCTGATGCCGGCCGTCACCGCCCTGCTGGCAGGAATGGGCGTCTCGCGGTACTGCGCCCATGCCCTCAGCGTGGCCCGGGTCCGCAATCCGGAGGGACGCCGCCTCCTGGGGAGCGGGTTCGTATTACTTCTCGTGGTGTTGATCAGCCTGGCAGCGTGCCTTGTGCAACCCATGCCTCCCGCCCAACGAACGCCGGGTCCGAACCGGGTCCTTCAGGCGGATCCGGCGCAAGATGCGCGGCAGCAGGCAGTCTTGCAGATCACCGTCTGGGAACGGATCCTGCAGCCCTTGGAAACCTGGGTGCCCCCTTCTGGCTCGGCCGCGCGGTCGGGCAGCTCGCGGAAGGTCGGTTCGCGCCCGTCCTCCTTGTCACCGCGGCCTTCACTGCATGGGCCGGGCTGGGCTGGTGGATCGCTTGCCGGGTCACCTGGCAAGGGTGCCGCACCGAGGAGGGGCGGCGCCGCGGTCTCAGGGCCGGGCTGGAACGGGGTGAAGCAGCCCGGAGCCCGGCTCGTGCAAAGTTCGGTTGGGAACTGCCCGGGTTGTTGCCCGGCACAGCTACAGTGGCACTTGCCACGTTTCATGCCACGCGGCGCGTCCCGGAGGTTCTCGTATCACTCGCCCTTGCCGTGGTGATTCCCTGGTTGTTCCTTCAAGGTTGGCTGCATTCGCCGGGCGGGCGCTGGACGCCACCCTCAGGATGGCTTTTGCTGCTCTGGATCCTGTTGGCGATGACATCCCAGTCCGGCTGGCTGGCCAACCAGCACGGTTTGGCCGGCCCGGGCTTTGCACTCTGGGTGCTGAGTCCCGTGGATCGAACCCGAATGGTGCAGGGGCACCACCTGGGATGGCTGGCGTTGACGTGGTTGGGACTGTTGCCCTCGGTGGCCCTGGGTATCGTCTGCCTCCGACCCTCGGCATGGGAAGCCGGAGCCGTGATCCTTCAGGGTCTGGGAATCACGATGCTCAGCTGTCTGGGCGGTACGTTCCTGAGTGTGCTGGCGCCGTATCGAATCCAACCGGGCACATCCCGCCGGTCCGCTTTTTCGCCCCGCACAGTGGTTTCGTCCGTGCTTTCGTTGTTGATCCTTCTGGTGACCGCGTTGGCGGCAGCCGGCGCACTCCTGGCCGGAACCCTGCTGGAGCGCGCGGCGGGTCTGCCGCGCGGACCGGTGGTTTTCATGGCTTCGCTCGTCTGCCTGGCCAGCATGGTGGCTCTGTACGCCGCCCTTCTCCCTCAGGCCGCACGGGCATTCGAACACCGGGAACGCCAGGTCTGGCAGGTTTTGCATGTGCAGGTTGATTAGACGCGCGGCGACAAATGCCGGTGGCTGCCGGCATTGACGGGTCCCGCCCGGTGGCCTACGGTCCGGACCGTGGAGTTCAAGCTGGTGGCACCCTACGAGCCGGCCGGGGATCAACCCCAGGCCATCGAAAAGCTGGTGGAAGGGTTGGAAGCCGGCGCCCGGCACCAGGTCCTGCTGGGCGTGACCGGCTCGGGGAAGACCTTCACCATCGCCAACGTCATCGCCCGCGTGCAACGTCCCACCCTGGTGATCTCGCACAACAAGACGCTGGCCGCCCAGTTGTACGCTGAATTCAAGGGATTCTTCCCGCACAACGCGGTGGAATACTTCATCAGCTACTTCGATTACTACCAGCCCGAGGCCTACATCCCCAGCACCGACACCTACATCGAAAAAGACTCCAGCATCAACGAGGAGATCGAACGGATGCGGCTCTCCACCATGAGCAGCCTCTTTGCCCGGCGCGACGTGATCGTGGTGGCCAGTGTCTCGTGCATCTACGGCATCGGCAGCAAGGAGGATTACGAGGCCATGCTCATCCACCTCCGGGTGGGCCAGAGCCTGAGCCGCGAACAGTTGCTGGAAAAACTGGTCGCGCTCCAGTACAGCCGCAACGACATCGCCTTCCAGCGGGGGCATTTCCGCGTGCGCGGGGACACGGTGGAACTGTGCCCGGCCTACAGCGAGGAGGCCGTCCGTGTCGAGTTCTTCGGGGACGAAATCGAGCGGCTGACCCGCTTCGATCCGCTGACCGGCCGCAAACTGGAAGAACCGCGGCAACTGACCATTTTCCCGGGCAAACAGTTCGTCACCACGGCCGACAAACTCAAACGCGCCCTGGTGACCATCCGCGAGGAACTCGAAGAACGCGTGGCCTGGTTCGAAAAACAGGGCAAACTCCTGGAAGCCCAGCGGCTGCGGATGCGCACGGAATACGACCTGGCCATGCTGGAGGAAATGGGTTTCTGCTCGGGCATCGAGAACTATTCACGCCACATCGCCGGGCGCCCCCCAGGGTCGCGACCCTACACCCTCCTGGATTTCATGCCCGAAGATTACCTGCTGGTCATTGACGAATCGCACGTGACCATCCCGCAGCTCGGCGGGATGTACGAGGGCGATCGCTCCCGCAAACAAACGCTGGTGGACCACGGATTCCGCCTCCCCAGCGCCCTGGACAACCGGCCCCTCCGGTTCGACGAGTTCCAGGCCCTCCAGGGACCGACCATCTACGTGAGCGCCACACCCGGCGCGCGCGAACTCCAGTGGGCCCGCGAAGACGCCCTCCGCCGGCTCGGCCGGAAGGTCCTCGTCCCGGGCGCCGACCTGCCCCAGGCCGGCACGCAGGCCGACAACCCGCTGGCCGGACCGATGCCCGGCGTGGTGGAACTGGTGGTGCGACCCACCGGCCTGGTGGATCCCAAGGTCACCGTCAAACCGTTGCGCGGTCAGATTGACGATCTGATCGAGGAATGCCGCAAACGGGCCGACGCCGGCGAACGCGTCCTGGTCACCACACTGACCAAACGCACCGCCGAGGAACTCACCGACTACCTCCGGGAGATCGGCATCCGTGTCCAGTACCTCCACAGCGAGATTGACGCCCTCGAGCGGGTGGAAATCCTGCGCGCCCTGCGCAAGGGCGAGTTCGACGTCCTGGTCGGCATCAACCTGCTTCGCGAAGGGTTGGATCTGCCGGAAGTCTCGCTGGTGGCCATCCTCGACGCCGACAAGGAAGGGTTCCTCCGCAGCGAAACCAGCCTCATCCAGACAGCCGGTCGCGCCGCCCGACATCTCAACGGCGAGGTGATCCTTTACGCCGACGTGATGACCGAAAGCATCCGGCGTTTCCTCGCCGTCACGGAGTACCGGCGCCGCAAACAGCTCGAATACAATCGCATCCACGGCATCACCCCGCGCAGCGTCCGGCGTGCGGTCGAAGAAAGCCTGCACATCCGGGAAACCACCCGGCAACAGGCCGACACCGTCCTGCGCGAAACGGGCATGGACGCCGACCTCAGCGAGACCATCCGCGAACTCGAGGAGGAAATGCTTGCTGCGGCCGACCGACTCGAATTCGAAAAGGCCGCGCTCCTGCGCGACCAGATCCAGGAATTGAAACGCGCCCTCGCGACCGGTCCCGCCTCCGCCGGGACCGGCCCCGTCGCAGAACCGCGGGGACGCACGGTGAAGTATCCGCGGCCCCGCACCGGCACCAGGCACCGTGCCCGGCGCACCGCACCCTGAACCGCCGCGCACCGTTCACGCGAGGGTTTCACCCTGCCGGTGCCGCCCGAACCATCCGCCGCCGCACCCCTGCCGCATCCGTGAGCACGTTGCGCAACGCCCGGCCGGTGTGACTCTCCGGACAGGCGGCCACCGTCTCCGGCGGCCCCGCCACAACCAAGCAGCCTCCCTCGTCGCCCGCCTCCGGCCCCAGGTCAATCACCCAGTCGGCGCATTTGATCACCTCGAGGTTGTGCTCGATCACCACCAATGAATGCCCCCGGTCCACCAACCGCTGAAACGTCTCCACCAGAATCCGCACATCATCGAAATGCAGCCCCGTCGTGGGCTCGTCGAACAACAGCAACAGCGTCCCGCAGCGTCCGGCACGCGAAACGTTCTCTTCCTGGGAAACGGCCGCCAGATGCCGCACCAGTTTGAGCCTCTGACTTTCGCCGCCGCTCAGAGTGTTGAGCGGTTGACCCAGCCGCAAATACCCCAGCCCCACCGCCTGCAACAGCCGCAACGCCGCGCACGCCTCCCGCACCGCCGCCGGCCGTTCCCGGAACGCCTCCAGCCACGTCACGGCCTCGTCCACCGTCGCCTCCAGCAGATCGGCAATGGACCACGCCGGGCCACCCTCCGGGGCCAGCTTGACCTCCAGGATCTCCGGCCGATACCGCCGTCCCTGGCAGTCGGGACATCGCACGAACACGTCGCTCAGGAACTGCATCTCGATCTTCTCGAATCCCGCGCCGCGACACCGCTCGCACTGCCCCTGCGAGGAATTGAAACTGAAGGCCGCGGCACGCAGCCCGCGCGACCGCGCCTCGGGCGAAGCCGCAAACAATTCCCGCAACGGCTCGAACGCCCCGGTGTACACGGCCGGATTGGACCGGGGCGTACGGCCCAAGGGTGACTGATCCACCCACGCCCAGCCACGCACCGCTTCCCACCCTTCGAGAACCGCCCCCGCGGAATCGGCCCCCACCGGTTCATCCGGTTCAGGCGCGTCGTCGGAGTCGAAACCGTCCGGATTCCAGTCACGTTCCCTGCTCCCTTCGACGGCCGCCACCCGCGTCGCCAGCGCCGGAACCAACACCTCGCGCACCAGTGTGCTCTTGCCGGAACCGCTCACCCCGGTGATGCAAACGAAACGCCGCAGCGGGATCGCCACGGTCAGATCCTGCAGATTGCGCCGCCGCGCGTGACGAATCGTCAGCCAGGAAACCTCCGCGGCCGGGGCCCCGCTCCAGGGCTGGTCCCGCAGGACCGGCGTTTCCGCCTCCATCCGCCGTTCCGACGCAGAGCCGACGGAAGGTTCCGGCGACGGAACCGGCACCGGCCGCCGGATGGGAACGGGAATGACACAACGGCCGGAAAGATACCGGCCGGTCAACGACCGCGCCGAGCGCAGCATCTGCCGGTAGGTGCCTTGGAAAACAATCTGCCCGCCCGCCGCGCCCCGGCCCGGCCCCAGCTCCACCAAATGATCCGCCGCGCGAATCACGCCCGGTTCGTGCTCGACCACCAGCACCGTGTTGCCGGCGTCACGCAGCCGGCGCAGGATCTGCACCAGCCGATCCGTGTCGCGCGGGTGCAGCCCCACGCTCGGCTCGTCCAACACGAAGAGCGTGTTCACGAGCAACGACCCCAGACAGGCCGTCAGATTCACCCGCTCCGTTTCCCCGCCCGACAGCGTGCGCGTGGGCCGGTCGAGTGTCAGATAGCCCAGACCCACCTCATCGAGGTAGCGCAGCCGGGACAATACCTCCTCCAACGCCACGGTCACGGGGTCCTGCGCACGGCCCCGGTGGTGCCGGGCCGCATGAGTCATGAGCGCCCGGGCATCCCGCACCGGCAGGGCGTAAAAATCAGCCAGGGAAAGGCCCGGCAACGGCGGTAGATCCTTCGGTCCCGAACGCGACAGGGACCGGGCAACCAGTTGTTCGGTCCCGCCTGCCGCCACAGGAACCAGCCAACGGTAGAGGAGCGTCTCGGGCCGGAACCGTGTGCCCCCGCAGGCCCGACAGGTCACATACGCACGATAACGCGACAACAGCACCCGCACGTGCATCTTGTAACTCTTGCTCTCCAGCCAGCGGAAATAGCCCCGAACTCCGTACCATGTGCGCGGCCATTCGTGTTCCTCGTCCTTGCCGTACTCCGGGTCACCTTCCAGGATCCACTCCTGCCATTCGGGTTTGAGCCGGCCAAACGGAACGTCCGTGGGAATGCCGAGCACCCGGCACATCCGCAGCAGATCCCGCTGGCATTCGCGGCCCATGCCGGTCTGCCAGGGCCGGATGGCACCCTCGGCCAGGGTGCGATTCGGGTCGGGCACCGCCCGCCGATAATCAATCGTGATAATGCGACCGAACCCCTTGCATTCCGGGCATGCACCCAGCGGATGATTGAAGCTGAACCGGGCCGGCGAAGGCTCCGGATACTCCATGTCACAGCGCGGACAGTGGCGCCCCAGCGAAAAGGGCAGTTGCTCATGAACGGCGAAACGCCGGCCGGCACCCTCCGTCTCCCCGGCGCCGCCCGTCACCGCCGACACGAGGCGAACGGTCAGCCGGCCGCGCCCGAAATGATACGCCTGTTCACACGCCTCAAGGAAACGCGCGCGCGTCGCCGGCCCGGGACGCACACGATCCTGCACCACCGTCAGGCTCACCGGTTGAAACCCGCCGGAACCGGCCCGCTCCTGCCAGGTCTCGATCCGTTCCACCCGATCCTCCCACCAGAGACGGCGATACCCCTGGCGCTCGAGCAGGGAAAGCGAATCCGCCAGCGACATGCGCTCGGACAGGGGCAGGTCGAACGTCACAATTGCCTCGCAACCGGGATGTCGGACCGAAGCTTGCACCACCGCCTCCCACACGGCCGAAGGCGTGTCCTGCCGCACCGGCTGACCGCAGCCACGACAATGCAACGTGGCCAGAAACGGCCAGAGCACCTTCATGTAATCGCAGATCTCGGTCATGGTGCCGACCGTGGACCGGGTCGTGCGGACCGTGTTGCACTGTTCGAGCGCAATGGCCGGCGGGATGTTCTCGATCTCGTCCACGGCCGGTTTGTCCATCCGATCGAAGAACTGCCGGGCGTACGGCGAAAAGGTCTCGATATATCGGCGCTGTCCCTCCGCGTAGAGGGTGTCGAACGCGAGTGAACTCTTGCCCGAACCGCTCAGGCCCGTGATGACAATGAGCCGCTGCTGCGGCAGTTCCAGATCAAACCCCTTCAGGTTGTTCTGGCGCACCCCGCGGAGTCGAATCGGCGGCAATGCCACGCGCCTGGCCATCGGAGAGCAGAAAGGTTCCGTCCGCCCGCAGTTTGTCAAGAAGCCGCTCCCCCGGACGCAGTGCCCGCCCGAGCCTGCATCCGCCCCAACAACCACTCCAAATAGGGCAGGTCCTCCGGCCGGGTGAGTTTGGGATTGGGTGCCGGATGCACCACCAATTCGACCGGTTGACCGATCAACTCACACGCGGCGGTGTCATCGGTGATTTCCACACCCCGCCGTTCCACCTCCTCCAGCGCACGCTGGAGCACCTCGACCCGGAACGTCTGCGGCGTTTGCACGGCCCAGAGCCGCGTGCGATCCAGCGTCCGTTTCACGAACCGGCCGTCCTCCGATTCCTTGATGGTGTCGGTCATCGGTCGGGCTGCCACGGCGGCGCCGGTGCGCCGGGCCGCCTCGTAGCAGGCCCGGATCAAGTCCGGGTGCGTGCAGGGACGGGCCGCGTCCTGCACGGCCACCAGTTCCGCACGCGGATCCACCGCCGCCAGTCCGTTCCGCACCGAATCCTGTCGTCGCGCCCCGCCGGCCACCACCCGGTACGGTTTGGCCAACCCGTAGCGCCGGGCCAGCTCCGCCACATCCCCCATCCGCTCGGGACGCGTCACAATCACCACCTCCTCCACCTCGGGCAGCCGATCGAACACGGCCCAGGTGTGGGCCAGCACGGGGCGACCGGCCAGCTCCAGCCAGAGCTTGTCCACTTGTCCGCCCATCCGCGTGCCGCGACCGGCAGCCACCAAAACCGCGCTGTTCATGAAGACCAGTCTAGGCACGGCCCGCTCCACGCCAAGGGACAATCCGGCAGGGTCGGTCGCCCAGCCCGCCCCGGCCCGCCGCCAGCTTTCGCATTGCGACAAAGACACTCTTCCCGTTGTGTATGGGGCCGGGCACCCGGGCGGCAGCGACACCGGGGCTGTGGCAAACCAACGAAAACAGACGGGCGGTGGAACTGATCCGGGATCTGGCAGTGGTCTGGCTGGTGGCGGGCGCGGTCGGCTGGCTGTGCGTGCGACTGCGCCTGTCGGCCGTGGTGGGTTATCTGCTCGCCGGCATGGTGATCGGCCCGCACACCCCGCCCTTTTCGCTGATCCGCGACCAGGCCCGTGTCGAACTGCTGGCCGAGCTCGGGCTGGTGTTCCTCGTTTTTTCCATTGGACTGAACCTCAGCCTGCGCAGGTTCCGCGCCCTGGGCTGGTCGGTCGTGGTGGCCGCGGCTGGCGCCGCCCTGCTGACCCTGCAGGTCTGTCGGGCGCTGGGGTGGGCCCTCGGCTTGGACGGCGTGGCCTCCCTCTTCCTGGCCGGTGTCATCATGGTCTCCAGCTCGGCGGTCATCAGCAAGGTCCTGCAGGAAACCCAGCAAACACACGACCGCCCGGGACAACTGGCCCTGGGCATGACCCTGATGGAGGACCTGGTCTCGGTCGTGATGCTCACCGTCCTGACCTCGGTGGTCCATCTGGGCGGGACCCGGCCCGCACTCGGTGACTTCCTGGGCGGGCTGCTGGGGTTCATCGTGCTCGTGCTGGTCCTGACCCTCCTGGTGGTGCCGCGGCTGCTGGGATGGCTGGCCCGGGCCGAGCTGCCCGAGATCCGCACGCTGGTGGTGGGCGGACTCCTGCTGGGCCTGGCCTGGGTGGCGGTGCGCGCCGGTTACTCGCTGGCACTGGGCGCCTTTCTCTTTGGCATGATCGTCGGCGGCACCCGGCACCGGGCGGAGCTGGAGCGCGTGTTCGACGGCCTACAGCAGGCGTTTGGCGCGCTCTTCTTCGTGGCCATCGGCATGCAGGTGAACGTGCGCGAGAGCCTGTCAGTTTGGCCCCAGGCACTGGGCCTGGCCGCACTGGCCTGGACCGTGCGCCCCCTCTCCTGCGGGCTGGCATTGCTGCTCACCGGCACGCGGTTGCGCGAGGCCCTGCAGGCCGCGCTGCTGCTCACGCCACTGGGCGAGTTCTCCTTTGTACTGGCACAACTGGCCGTGGGAGCGGGCGTGTTGCCCGGCACATTCTACGGCGCAGTGGTCGGCGCCGCTCTGCTGACCAGCCTTGCCGCACCCTGGCTGGCGCGACGGGCCGAGGGTTGGAGCTGGCGCGCCATCGGACACTCGTCCGGTCCGATCCGGAACTGGCTCGCCTTTTACGGGGGTTGGCTGGGCCGGCTGCGGCTTCAGACCGGTCACGGTCCGGTCTGGCGGTTGGTCCGGCGGCCTCTGATCCAAATGACGGCTTGGACGGCCGTTTTGACCGCGCTGCTGGTCACGGCACCCAGGCTGTGGCGCAACCTCGAACCCCTGCTGGGGGGCAGGGAAACCATCCCCTGGTGGTGGGTCTGGTGCTACGGCCTGGGCGTGGGCGCGCTCGCTCTGCCCCCGGCGCTGGCCCTCTGGCGCTGTCTGGGCGTGGTGGCCATGGTGCTGGCCGAGGCCGCCACGACGGGGTCAGCCACCCCCAACCGGCTGCGAACCTTGATCGAGATGGCTGTGCGCGTCGTGGGTGCACTGGCACTCCTGCTCTGGCTGGGCCTGTGGTTGCCGCCGGGAGTCTCCCTGGCGGGAAGCGCCGGGTCCGTGATCCTGGTGCTGCTGCTGGCAGCGCTGGTGTTCCGCCGGAGCCTCATGCGCTGGCAAACGCGACTGGAATGGGAACTGCAGCGCGGTTGGCCGGGCGAGGAATACAGCGGCCGCTCCCGCTCGCTGGCCGCTCTTTCCGAAGCCGGCCACTGGCCGCTCGACCTGACAGAAGTGGAACTGCCGGGCGAAACCGCACACGCAGGCCGCACCCTCGGAGAACTCCGGCTCCGGGAACGATTCGGCTGCACGGTGGTCGGGATCGAACGTCAGGGATGGCCCATCCTCAATCCCGACGGTCGCACCGCGATCTATCCCCATGACAAACTCCTCCTGCTGGGCGAGCCCGGCGCCCTGCGACAGGCGTGGGAGTTCCTTCACCAAACCAGCCCCCGCGAACCCGCAGGCTTCAGCCACCTCAACCTCGAAACGGTGACCGTGCCGGCCCACAGCCCGATGGCCGGACGGACGCTCAAGGACCTGGAACTCATCCGGCGGTTCGGCGTGCAGGTCGTGGCGATTCACCGCGCAGGCCAACGCCGCCCCGTGCCGGCCGGAGAAGACCGGATCGAGCCCGGGGATGAACTGCTGGTCCTCGGCACACACGAACAAATCCGCGAGTTCGCCGGCTGGCTGAATCGCTCCTCCTAAGGGCCGAGCCGCCCGCCTCACGGATGCCCCGGTAAACCGGCTGCAGCCGGCGGAACCGCCCGCCCGCCCCGTCAGGCCGGTCGCCAGTCCAACAGGCGAAGGCGCAGCCGGCGTCGCCCGTTCCAGGCGTGCCACTGCGGGGCAAAGGCCAGATCGAACCTGCCCACGGGCAGATCAGGCTGCAACCCGCCCGACCACCAAATCGTCTCACACACCGCACGGCCGTCGGTGACCCAAAGCCGCACATGACGCTGGTCCCGGCCGAACCGTTGCAACGGCCGTTGCAGGCTCACCCCGCGCGCCACCAGTTGCACCGGCGGATTGTCCGGCCCGGACGGCTTCAGCCGCTCCAGCTGGTCCAACACTTCGGGAGTCAGGTCCGACAATCTCACTTCGGCATCCAGCCGCAGCGCCGGGCACAGCGCCTCCGGAGCCAGTGTTCGGCGCGCCAAATCGTTGAGCCGGTGCCGGAATGCCTCCAGCCGGTCGGGCTCCAGACTCACGCCGGCCGCCATGGCGTGTCCGCCGTGGCGCACCAGCAGGTCCCCGCATGCACGCAGCGCCGCCGCCAGATCAAAACCCGGTATGCTCCGGCCCGACCCCCGCAGACACCCGCCATCACCCCCCAGCACCACGGCCGGCCGATGAAACTCCTGCACCAATCGCGCCGCCACGATGCCGACCACGCCCAAATGCCACTCCGGATCGCCTTCCACGATCACCCAGTCGGTTTCCGGACAGAATCTCTCCTGCAGGCGACGCCGGATCTCCCCGAGAATCCCGCGTTCGACCTCCTGCCGCTCGCGATTCCAATCATCCAGTTGAGTCGCCAGAGCCCGCGCCGCCTCGGGCGAAGACGCGCGCAAAAGGTCCAGCGCCGTTTGCGCGGTTTCCAATCGGCCCGCCGCGTTCAGACGCGGCGCGAGTTGGAATCCCACGTGGAACGTGTCCAACGGCGGCGTGCATCGTGCCACCTCGCAAAGCGCCTGCAGCCCGGGCCGCTCCGTGCAGTTCAACCGTGCCAAACCCGCCTTCACCAGGATGCGGTTCTGCCCGTTCAGCGGCACCACGTCCGCGATGGTCCCCAGGGCCACCAGCTCCAGCCAGTCGCGGAGGTCCAACCCGTGGGCTCCGGCCTCTCCGCGGCGCCGGCCTTCCTTCACCAAGGCATGCGCCAGTTTGAAGGCCAACCCCACCGAGCACAGCTCCCGGCCCTCGCAGGGATCGGATTGGCCCCCGAACGCGCGCGGGTTGACAAAAGCCACCGCCGGCGGCCGGCGCGGACCCGGCTGGTGATGATCCAGAATGATCACATCCACACCCTGCTCCCGCAGCTCCGCCACGGTCTCGTAAGCCGTGGAGCCACAATCCACCGCCAGAAGCAGTGTGGCGGGATGCCGGCGCAGGCAGTTCGTCACGGCGTCGCGACTCAGGCCGTAACCCTCGTCGAACCGATGCGGGAGGTACACCGCACAAGACCAACCCAGACCTTCCAGCACCTCCTGCAACAGGGCTGACGCGGTCACGCCGTCCACGTCGTAATCCCCGAAGATCACCACCGTCTCGCCCCGTTGCCGGGCCTGTTCCAAGCGGTCCACCGCCGCCCGCATGTCGGGCAACAGAAACGGATCCGTCAGGCTCGCAAGCCGCGGTTCCAAGAAGGCCCGGCATGCCTCCGGCTCGGTCAGCCCGCGGTTCAAAAGACACTGCGCCAGCAGGGATGACACGCCCAACCGCTCCCCCAGATGCGCGGCCAGCAACGGCTGTGCCGGGGCCAGGTCCCACCGCGGTTTCAACCGGCCCACCACAACAGTCGCAGGAGCAGATCCATCCATTCGGTCAAATGCCACAGCACCAGGCCACCCAGCGCCACAAAATACCCCACGGCCACCACACTCATCAGATAGGCCGCCCAGATCATCCAGCCGTCTTCTTCCAGCAGGCTGAACGCCAGGAGGATGATGGCGTAGCTCGGGAGCGTGTTCGACCCGAAAAACGGCGGCGAGGGCAACGGCAGGGCCATCAACATCGCCAAAAAAGCGATCAACCAACCGTGAAACCGCCGCGCCCAAGGCCGGCGAATCCAACCCGTCCGACGCGGCCGGATCACCTTCTCGATCCACCGGCAGACCCTCAACCCGCCGGTCAGAATGGCCTGCCGCGTCCGGGGATGCAGCGGGCGGTCACCCAACCGGGCCGGCAGACGCGGCACCCGGCCGGAGCTCATCCGCAGGGCCAGGATCGCGATCATCGGCCCGGCCACCGTGCTCAGACCGGGCACCGACACCCAGGCCACAAACGGCAGCGCCAGCAACACCATCACCAGCCAGCCGCCGCGGCCGCCCGTCGCCGCCAGCAACCCATTGGCTGTGAGCGGTTGCTCCGACTGTGCGCGCAACAGACGTTCCAGTTGCCGGGAGAGCGGCTCGTGGACCGACTCGTTGCCTTCCGTCTGCGGTAGGGGGGTCATCCGGATCCCTCCCGGCGCCTCTTCCGGCACCAGCCCAGCGCGGTCCTCCCGGCCGTTCAAGGTCGTTCCGCCGGCTCCGCGCCCCCTGCCTTCTTCGCCGGGGCTTCCCCGCCGGGCCGGCGCTCGCATGCCACGTGCAGGATCGAGGCCAGGATGGAAGCGACCAGAATCCCGGCCACCACTCCCAACGCCATCATCGTCGGCACCTCCACCTGCCACCAGTAAGCTTTATGTCCGTGCGGGTCCAACAACATCTTCACCCCGATGAACACCAGCACCAGCGACAGACCCGTCTTCAGGTACCGAAACAGCGCAATCAGATTCGCCAGCACGAAATACAACGAACGCAGGCCCAGTATCGCAAACACATTCGACGTGAACACAATGAATGGCTTGGTGGTGATCCCGAAAATGGCCGGGATCGAATCCACGGCAAAAATCAGATCCGTGGTCTCCACCATCAGCAGTACCAGCATCAGCGGCGTGATCGCCGTCCGGCCGGCCTGCCGCACAAAAAACCGTTGTCCGACGTAATCGCTGGTGACCGGAAACCAACGGCGCGCCGCCCGAAGCACCGGATTGCGCTCCGGATGCACCCCTTCCTCGCGGCTGAAGAGCATCTTGACCCCGGTGACCACCAGGAACGCGCCGAAGATATACAACGTCCAAAGAAATCGCTGCACCAGGGCCGCCCCCGCGGCAATCATGATCCCCCGCATCACCAAGGCGCCCAGAATCCCCCAGAACAGAACCCGGTGCTGATACTCCGGTGGAACGCGGAAGTACGCGAAGATCATCGCGATGACGAACACGTTGTCCATCGAAAGGGACAACTCGACCAGGTACCCGGTCAGGTACTCCACCGTTTCCTGGTGCGTCCAACCCTCCACCACGCGCGGGGCGACGAACAGACCGAAAGCCAGCGACAGCCCCACCCACAAGCACGTCCAGCACAACGCCTCACGAAACCGAACCACGTGGGCGTGGCGGTGGAAAACACCCAGGTCCAGGGCCAGAAAAAAGATAATGCACGCAATGAAAACGGCCCACTGCCAGGGCGGAACTCCGATCCAGGCTTCCATCGTTCAAGCGCGACCAAGCGCGACCCCGCGCACGGCTGCTGACGCGGCCTCAGCCGGTTGACCCGCCACCGGTTGGCCGGCCACCGGCTGACCGATGGCCGGGCGCTGCCCCTTGTACAGCCACAACACCAGCGCAGTCGCGATGTAGATGCTGGAGTAGGTCCCGGTGATGATCCCGACCAACAGCGTGAACGCGAAATCGTTGATCACCGGCCCGCCCAACACATAGAGCGCCAGCGCCGAGAGGAAAGTGGTCCCTGAGGTGATCAGTGTCCGGCTGAGCGTCTGGTTCACCGCTTGATTGATGATGTCGCGGAACGAACCCCGCATGCCCAGCCTCAGATCCTCCCGGATCCGGTCGAACACCACCACGGTGTCGTTGACCGAGTAACCGATGATGGTCAGGAACGCGGCGACCGTGGTGGCATTCATCTGGTGCTGCGCAAGGAAATACCAGCCCAACGTCATGAACAGGTCGTGCAGCGTGGCCACCACCGCCCCGAGCGCGAACGGAAACTCGTAGCGGAACGCCAAATAAACCAGAATGCCCAACATGGCCAGGCCCGCCGCCACAATGGCCGACTGCAGGATCTCCCGCCCGATCACCGGCCCGATCGTGTCCACGCCCAGGACCTTCCAATTGGCCTCCGGAAACTGCCGCCGCAACTCCTCGACCACCCGGTGAGCCAGGCTCTCCACGTCCTCATCGCCCGCGTTGCGGGGCGACCGGGCGGTGATGCGCAGCGTGTCGCTTCCCGTGCCCAGATCCCGCTGGTAGCCCACCAGCACGTCCCCGCCACTGGCCGCCGTGGCCGCTGCCCGCAGCCGGTCCACCTCCACCCGATGCTCCGGATCGAATGCCAGCGTGATGTCTGCCCCGCCCGTGAACTCCACTCCCAACACATCCATCCCGCGCACGAAGATGCCGTACCCGTTGCCCACCAGGATCAGCAGCCACGAGGCAATGAACGCCGGCCTGGCCCATCGCAGGAAATCAAACCGGGTCTGCCGGATCAGTTGCAACATGCGCAGCGACCGCAACCAGCCGCGGTCCACCATGAAATCGAAAATCAGGCGCGAGACGAACAGCGCGGTGAACATGCTCACCGCCAGACCGATGGTCAGCGTCACGCCAAACCCCTTGACGGGGCCGGTGCCCATGTTGATGAGGATCACCGAGGCAATCAACGTGGTCAGATTGGCGTCCAGGATGGTGCCGAACGCCTTCTCGTAACCCGCCGCAATCGCCCCGCGCAAAGACTTCCCCGCAGCCAGCTCCTCCCGGATGCGCTCGAAAATGAGCACGTTGGCGTCCACCGCCATGCCCACCGTCAGCACGATGCCCGCAATGCCCGGCAACGTCAGCGTCGCCCCCAGCGAACACATCACCCCCAGCAGGAGCAAGAGATTCAGGAACAACACCACGTTGGCCACCACACCCGCCACCAGATAGTAGACCAACATGAAACCGCACACCGCAAGCCCGCCCACCAGGCACGCCCGAATGCCGCTGCGGATCGAGTCCGCCCCCAGGGTGGGATCCACGTCGCGCGTCTCCACCACCCGCAACGGCGCGCGCAACGGGTTCTCCAGCACATTGGCCAGTTCGATGGCCTCGCGAAGGTCAAAACTCCCCGAGATGGAGCCCGACCCTGTCAGGATCGGCTCCCGGATCACCGGCGCCGAGTACAGGACCCCGTCCAACACGATGGCCAGTTGCCGGCCCACATTTTCCCGGGTGATCTGGGCAAACAAGCTCGCCCCCTCCGGCGTGAGCTGGAAATGGATCTGCGGCTGCCCCAGGTTGTCGCGCACGACCATGGCGCTCCTGATGTAGGCACCCGTCATGCCGCGTTCCGGCCGCTTCTTCACCAGATAACGCCGCAGCGTCTTGGTGCCGTCCGGGTTGCGCCGTTCCTCTGTCAGCACCTCGTAACCGGGTTCGATCAACCCCTCCCGCAACAGCTCGTCACTGCGCGGGTGGACCAGCCGGAATTCCAGGAAGGCCGCGCGCTGCAATTGCCGCTGCGCACTCATCCGATCCGCCTCGGACAAGCCCGGCAACTGCACCAGAATCCGGTTCCTTCCCGCCGGTTGGATGATCGGCTCGGCCACGCCGAACTTGTCCACGCGCCGCCGCAACACCTCCACGGCCTGGGCCAGGGCCGTCTCCACCTCGCTTTCACTGAGATAGTTGGTCCGGGTCTCCACCTGGCCGGCCCGGTTCGTGACCGTCTCCACCGTGGCCAACCGGTTCGTGTCCATCTCCAGCAAAAAGGAGGTGCCCCCACGCAGATCCAGCCCCAAACGAATCCTTCCAGCCGCCTCACGCTGCAGCCGGTTCAGAATCGCCAGCGTGGGCTGGGACTCGCCCTCGACGTTGTAGAACGGAAAATAACGGCGGATGTCGTTGGTGCCGATCGCCTCCAGCAGATTCGCATACGCCCGGTCGGGGCGCTGCTGCTGCAACTGCACCACCTGATACCAGATGTTCGAAAAAGTGGTGTCCTTGTTGACGGCCCGTTCGCGGAAGACCTGCACCAGGTCCCGGCTGGTGGGAGGATAAAGGTTGTAAAGCGACCAGGCGATCGCCAGGACCACCACGACCCATTTCCAAGTGTTCCGTCCCATGACAGGCACCCCGCGAATTCAGAAAACCGATGTTCCCCCGATCAGGAAGGACCCGAAGACTGCCGGATCTGCGCCACCGAGGACTTCAACACCTCCAACTTCGCATCCTCGGACCGCAAAATGACCCGGTCGTCCTTCACCGAGGTGATGCGTCCGATGATCCCGCTGCTGGTGACGACCTCGTCACCGGGTTTCAGCTTCTTGAGCAATTCGGCGTGCTCCTTCTCCCGCTTGCGCTGCGGGCGAATGAACAGCACGTAAAAAATCACCACAAACAGCACGATGGGAACCAGAGAGGTCCACATCGGTGGCGGTTCCTGACCCGGCTGGGCCTGTGCCAACAAAACCAAGTTTTGAACCACGGGTTCGATCATGAGCATCGTCACAAGTAACGGCCAAGGTACCGGTCGGCCGCGCTTTGGCAAGCGTTATGCCAAAGCCCGGAACCGCCCGCGCCACCAGCCCCGTCGCCCCGCCCCACCGGTCCGGCCCGGCAACCCCACGCCCTGGCCCGTTGCGCCGCCACCGGATTCGGCCCTTGTAAACCGACCCGACCGGGGGTATCCACTGGTAGCGGCCACAAACGGCCGGTGCCATGAGTGACACCCTCGTCATCGTGCCCACGTACAACGAGCGGGACAACCTGCCCCTGATCGCCCAGCGCCTGCTGGCGCTGCCGGTCCGGGTGCACCTGCTCGTCGTGGATGACAATTCCCCGGATGGAACCGGTCGTCTGGCCGACGAACTGGCTGCCCGGCACCCGGAAATCCACGTCCTGCACCGCCAGCAGAAGGAAGGGCTCGGCCGCGCCTACGTGGCCGGGTTCAAATGGGCCCTCGCACACGGCTACGAGTTCGTCTTCGAAATGGACGGGGATTTCTCCCACAACCCGGACGACATCCCGCGTTTCTTGATCGCAGCGGCGCACGCCGATCTGGTCCTGGGATCGCGTTATCTCGGCGGCATCCGCATCATGAACTGGCCCCTCAGCCGGCTCATGCTCAGCAAGGCCGCCGCCACGTACGTTCGTTGGATCACCGGCATGCCCTTCACCGACCCCACCAGTGGCTACAAATGCTTCCGCCGCCGTGCCCTGGAGGCACTCGATCTCGACGCCGTCCGTTCCAACGGCTACAGCTTCCAGATCGAGCTCACCCACAAACTCTGGCGCCAGGGCATGCGGGTGGTGGAGATCCCGATCGTCTTCACCGAACGGCTCCAGGGCCACTCGAAGATGAGCGGGAACATCATCCGCGAAGCCTTCGTCATGGTCTGGCGTCTCTGGTTGCAGAACGGCATGCGCCGCCGACCACGCGTCACCCCGCCCCCGGTCGACACCGCCGCCATCCAGGCCGTGCCCCCGCCGGCGCCGCCACCACCACCCTCCGTCTGACAGGGAACAACCCGGCGCACCCCGGTCGGCGCCCCCCTTGCGCCGCTCGCCCGACCCGACCCCTCAGCGCCGCCACCAACTCGTCTTGGCCTTGATCTGCTGGGTGGCCGATTTGGACGTGAACTGCTGCACCAGCAACTGACTGCGCGCCGCCGTCAGGGCCATGATCAGATCGTCGTAGCTCAGAAAGCGGTCGGAAGGGTTCTTCGCCATCATCTTGCAGATGGCGTCGCTGGTGGGCTGGGTGATCTCCGGCACGACCAGATTGGGCGGTGTCAACGGCGTGTGCACGTGCGCCGCCACCAGTTCCTCCACCGTCGGCGCCTCGAACGGCACGTGCCCCGTGATCGCGTGATACAAGGTCCCGCCCAGGCTGTACATGTCCGAAAGAAAGGTCTCCCCCTCCCGCTTCACCTTTTCGGGCGCCACATAGTAGGGCGTGCCCCACGCACCGTCCTCGTCGGTGATCGGCGCATCCGCACGCCGCGCCAGGCCAAAATCCACCAACTTCGGCTCATTGTCCGCGTTGAACAGGATGTTACCCGGCTTGATGTCGCGGTGAATGAGATTGTGTTTGAGCATCAGGTCCAGTGCGGACGCGATCTTGATCCCAATGTCCAACACCTGCAGCTCCGGCAGGCGATGCTGCGCCTCGATTCGGGAATCCAGGCTCCCCTGGTCCGCCAGTTCCATCACCAGATACAACTGCCCGTGCCAGTTCCCGAAACTGTAGATGTGGATGATGTTGGTGTGGTTCAGCGAGGCGCAGATCCGCGCCTCCCGATAGAACGCCTCCAGTTGCTTCGGATCCTCCGCCAGCTCGGGCCGCATCAGCTTGATGGCCACCATCCGTTGCAAAACCGTGTCGTACGCGCGGTACACCTTGCCCATGCCCCCCTTGCCGATGACGCTGCGCAACTCGAAGTGCTCCAGCATCATCGGCATCATGATGGGATGACCGCACTTGGAACAGGGGACGGTGGACAACGGTTCGAGGTCACCCGGGATGAACACCTTGGTATGACAACCGTCGCAGGTGACCATCTTCAGAGGCTTGCTCGCAGTCTCGCTCACAAAAGCATTCTAACACCGGTACCGGGGCGAACAAGCGCCGCCTCGCCTCACCCGGGACCCACCCCGCCTCCCACCCCTCCCAAACAGACACCGCCACCCGAAATTCAACGCCGCAACAACCGATAGAACCGCCGCGGCACGCCCGCTGTAGAGTCCGTGACCCCGCCACCGGTGTAAAATGGACCATCCATCCCGGGCGTCACCGTCGTGAGCGTCTGCCACTGGCGCAGATCACTCGAGACCTGCACCTCGTAGCTCGTAAAAGGCAGGCCGTGCACCTGAAACTGGAACTGACCCGGGCCGACCCGGACCGGTTGGTCCAATCCCGGAGCCGGCTGGGGAAAAACCACGAAATCCACCACCGCCCCGTCGCCTGAAACGCTCACCTGCTGCCCGGGCGCGCAGTTATAACCTTCGTCCTGCAGATCCCAACACGCCAGATGCACCTCCCAGTTCTCATCCACCACCGGCATCCGATACCGCCCCGCCCGATCGGTCATGCGACCCGAACCGTAGAAGGTCTCACCGCCGAGCTGGCATCGGCCGAACACCCCGATCCCCGTGACCTCCAGCCCCCGAACGTCACGCACGGTTCCGGTGATCTGGTTCGTGGCTTGCACCACACGGAGATCCTGCGCCACAGCCTGACCGGGCGCCAAGCTTTGGCCGAACCGAAAGCCCGAGACCACGTGGTTGGTGAGAGCCGGGTTCAAAACCGGATCCGTCCGGAGCTGCCACCAGGAAGGGCTGCCCCCCGCAACCATGGCCGTGTAGCGGCCTTGATCGTCCGTCACCGGGTCGTGCCCATCATAAAACCGATCACCGCTCTGCCCACTCGCACGGAGCCGGATGCCCGCCAGCGGTTGACCGGACGCATCGGTCACCCGACCGTGAAACGCCGCATCAGCAGGAACGGCCTCGATCCGAATCCCGCTCACATCGCCCGTGCTGGTCAGAAAACCTTCCGGATCCGACGGAAACAGGCAGGCGTGATACGCCAGATCCTCAAAGGCCGGTTCCACGTACCAGGTCCCACCCCGAACCGCCAATGTGAACGCCCCTTCAGCATCGGTCCAACCCGGGGCAAACAGACCCGTGTCCGAATTCGCCTCCAGGAACACACCGGGCAACCCCTCGTCGGGCCGATCGGCACGCACCAACTGGCCTCGGATCGCCCGGGAAGCACTCAACAAGCCCAGATCCGCGCTCACCATCTGTCCGCTCGTCAATCCCAACACGAACAGGCTCTCCATGTCGGTCACCCAGCCCGGCTTCGCGGGAAGCACCCCATAGAACCCCGGCGGCAGGCGCAACTCGTAGCGCCCCTGCGAATCGGCCGTCACCACCTGGACGACGGACGCGTCCGCCGCCAGGTCCAGCGCCACCACCACCGCGTACGGCTGATTCGTGCCGCCACCCGTCACCACGCCCTGCACCCCCTGGCCCAAGGCCGGCAACGTAAACGTCTGAACCGCGCGAACGGGCGGGAAACGGTCCGTCGGACTGATCAGTTCCCACACGTGTGTCCCCACCGCATGCTCGAGCCAGACCTGGTAATAGTTCAGCCGCACCCTCAGATTCCCCGGGGCCGGGTCTTGATCGAACGGTACGTTCCAGTTCGTCACACCGGCCAACAAAGGCACCGTGTTGTCGGTAACCGCCACCAGCAAGGTGACCGGTTCGCCACCGTCCAACACGCCGTCGCCGTTCAGATCCAGCCCGCGTCGAATCGCCACCGTTTCCCCCGACAGCAGGCCCTGCGCGGTCAGTTCCACCATCCCGGCGTACGTCGCGGGAGCCGACGAGGGCGTCACCGACAGCGAAACCGCCGCCCCAACCTCACCCGCCGCAAACACCGCCACGGCCACTTGAAGAATCCGAACCAAGAAGGAAAAGGCAAGATTCGCCCACCAAAACCCGGTGTCGTCGGATGTGTTCATAATTCCCCGTGATGTACCCGTGACGAACCTGTTGAAGTTCTGACAACAAGGCGATCCTGGCGGCCGGGGCGGATCCTGTCAAGCACCCGGCGGCGCGGGCGGTTCGTGAATCATCGGGACTCCGTTGCAAGCCGGAGGGTCATCGCAGACTTCGCAACCGCTTTTCGCCCGGCCTGGCCGCGCCGGCGGTCCGAAAGCGGGCCACGGGACCACGGGCCCTGCGTCCCGACCCCCTTGGCGCGATCCTTCGGCGCAGGCGGGGAGCCACCCGACAACCCGCAAGCCACCCCGGCCGCGAGGGCCAACACCCTCCACACCCGCGGCAGGCAGCCCTCCCCCGCGCCACACTACGCGGCCCGGTCCCAATCCGTTCGCAAGTGGAGTGCGCAGGCAGATACGAAGCCCACCGGCGGGGCGCGGGTCTGACGGAGACTCACCCGCGGAAACAGCAGCGGCAGCAGCCCGTCCAAGGGCCATCATCCGGAAGCATAGTCACCTGCACGGGACCGGCTGTGCACGGACACCGCCACGGGCGGGCCCCGGACGCGAGGTCATTTCTCACCGGCTGCTTCCAGGCGCCGTTCCTTCCGCCACCACAACCACGCGATGAACGTGCTCACCTCGTACAAGAGGTGCACCGGCAACGCCATCAACAGCATCGTGAACGGATCGCCCGACGGCGTCAGAAACGCACACAGCACCAGCTCCACCACCACCCAGTACGACCGGAAGTTCTTCAGCTTCTCGTAATCCAGCAGGCCCACCTTGACCAACGCCAAGAGCACGATCGGCAGCTCGAAGCTCACCCCCATCACCAGCATGAACAACGACACGAACGTGACGTAATCCTCCGCCCGCCACTCGTCCGCACGGAATCCCAGCCAGGCCGAGAACTGCACCGTCGCGCTCAGGGCCACCTCCAACATCACGAAATAACAGAAGGCCATCCCCAGAAGAAACAGCACCCCCCCGATAGCCAGCGCCCGCAACACGAACCGCTTCTCGTGCACCTTCAGGGCCGGCAATACGAATTCGCCGATGAAATACAACATGAACGGCAGCGCCAGCACCAACCCCCCGTACAGGGCCAGCTTGATCGCCACCATGAACGCGCTGATCGGACTGTAGTTCTTCAGAAGGACGAACGTGTCCGGCTCAGGCGCCTGGGGACGTTCCTCCGGCCGCAGGGAAAGCACCCAACGCCCGTCCACCTGCTCCGGCACCACCTGCAGCGCCTGCACATTGGTGGCCAACCCACCCAACCAACGCTGCGCCACTGACCGGTCCACTCGCGCAAGCACGTTGGTCCCCCACTCCACCGTCAGGACACTGGAAGGGGCGGGGGTGTGAAAGCGGGACGCAACCTTCAGCGGATAAACCAGGAACCGTACAAGCTGGTTGCCCGCAACCAGACAGACCAGCATCCCCACGGCCAGCGAGGCGAACACCTTGATCAGCGTCCAACGCAGGTCCTCAAGGTGTTCCAAAAACGGCTTGACCGGACCTCCTTCGCTCTCCTCCTCGTCCAGCCAAATCTCCTCGGTCTCGCCGGCCATCGAAGATGGTCCGTTCCCCGAATCAGGCAGCCGAACTCAGGCACCCGGCGTGGAAGTGGGTGCGCCGGCACCCGGAGGAGCGGAAGCCCCCTGGTTCGGCTGCGGATTGACCGGCCGCGGGGGCGGCGGAGGCGGTTCTTCGATCACGCGTTCCAGCTCATTCTGAACGTCCTGCGTCGCCTTCTTGAATTCTTGAATGCCCTTGCCCAAGCCACGCGCCAGCTCCGGCAACTTCTTCGCCCCGAACAGCAGGAGCAGAATCGCCAGGATGCAGATCACCTCGCCCCACCCCAGGAACGCCAACATGATCCCGTTGCTCATGACACCTCTCTACACCTTTCTGCCTTGCGACCCCGAGTCTCTGCCGTCCGCCAGGTGTTCGCCTTCTGAATCCACCCACCGGCGCTGACAACCTCCCGGTATCCCGTCCGGTAAGAGCCGCTCCGCCGAATGGGCCACAACCGAGCTACTCTAGTGCAGGAACCCGGCCTCGTAAAGCCCCCGAACCGCAGCCCGGACTTCACCGCGGCGGCGTCAACAAAACAAACTCGGCGCGCCGGTTCTTCCGCCACGCCTCCTCGTTGTGGCCGGGGTCCACCGGCCGATCCTCCCCATAGCTGATGGTGACGATCCGTTCGGGTTCAATCCCGGCCGCCAGAAGGACCTCCCGCACCGCCAGCGCTCGTCGCTCGCCCAGGGCGCGGTTGTATTCCTCCGTGCCCCGCTCGTCACAGTGTCCCTCGATGATCACCGCGTGGAACGGATTGGCCTTCAGGTGCGCCGCCACCACGTCAATCTTCGGCCGCTCCGAATTCTTGATCACCGAGCTGTCAAAATCGAAGTACACCGTCTGGGCCTTGAAGGTCTCCCGATCCTGCGGCCACCCCTCGTAATTGCCCCGCGGCGGCAGGGGCGTCCCCACCGGACTCGGCAGTTCCGCACCCGTGACACCCGGCCCCCCCGGCGCCCCGATGATCCCGCCCGGCGGGGGTTCACTCGGACCCACCCGTGCCGGGGCAGGAAGAGGTGTGATCCCCTGCGGACTCCGCCGGCAGCCGGTCACCGATCCCACCAGCACCAGCGCCAGCACGCCCACCACAAAAAACCGTGCATGTTTCATGTTCGTAGACTCCGTCCGGATACCACCTACCGCGCCCAACTCGGTTGCGAGCTGTTGCCCGGAACCCGCGCGACATCCTTGACCTGCCGCGTGGCCACGTCAAGTAAAGACAGGACCTTCCGGCCCCCCACCCGGCGCGTGAACACCAGCGTGCGCGAGTTCGGCGCCCAACTCGGATCCTCCCCGCTCACCAACACCGTCGCCGCCCCGCCCTCGGCCGGCACCACGCAGATCTCGAACCCTCCCATCTGGGCGGTGAACGCAATCCACTTGCCGTCCGGCGACCAGTCCGGCTCGGAGGGATTCGCAACCCCGGCCGTCACGATCCGCTGCACCGATCCCCCATCCGGCGAAATCCGGGCCAGCACGCGCCGCCCGTTCTGGCGCGTGGCAAAACAGATCCATCGCCCGTCCGGCGACCACGTGGGCGAGGACTCGTCCTCGCGGCTGAAGGTCAATCGCTTCAACCCGCTGCCATCCGCACGCGCCACGTACAGTTCCGTGGCGCCGTCCCTGCTCAGGATCATCGCCAGACGCTGCCCGTCCGCCGAAAGCGCCGCGCTGGTGTTCAAACCGGGATGTCCCGCCACCACCTCCCGCCGGCCCGTCGTCAAATCGTGTCGCAAGATGTCCGGATTGCCGCTCTTGTAACTCGTGTAGTACAGCACCAGGTGACCCGGCAACCAGCACGGCGCCGCTACCAGCGACCGGTCCTGCGTCACTGCACGCGCACCGTGACCATCGTAGTCGCTCACGTAAACCTCGCTCGTGCCGCCGGACTCCACCTTGAACGCAATCCGCGTCTGCGCGATCCCCGGCCGGCCCGTCACCGCCAGGACCACGTCGTCGGCCATCGCATGCGCCTGCTGGCGCAGCGTCCCCCCGTTGTAAACCCGGGCCCACAAGGTGACCTTCGACTCCCGATCCAGCAGCGCCCCCTCCAGACCGCTGCCGCTCCTGCCGCCCTTCAGCTCGAACAGCGCCGTGTCCGTTCCCGTGACCTGGAAACCCGCCACCTCCAGATCGAACCGCAGCACCGAGGCCGCCTCCCCTTCGAATCCGCTCAGGGCAATCGGAATCGGCCGGCCCGTCCCCGGCTGCCACAACACCTCCTTCCGAATCTGGATCTCCTGGGCCAGGCCCGTCCCGGCCCAAGCCCAGAAACCCCACACCAACCACCAACCGGTCGCAAACAGGTCGCGTTTCATCCCGTCAATCGTTTCGCTCTCAGGTTGAAATGAATGGTAAAGGTCCGGCGATCCTCCCGGCTCCCGGCCGGGAATTCCCTCCCGATCGTCCGTACCCGGTCCAACGTCCGCTGCACCGAGGCGTCCACGTCCGGATGCCCCGAGCCCCGAATGATCCGCGCCGACAACACCGTCCCGTCCCGCGCAATCGTCACCGAGGCCACCACCGTCGCGTCCTCCACATCCAGACCCGGCGGCACCAACCACGCCCGCGTGTACACCGTCTTCACGTACTGGGCATAATTCGCGTACGCCTCCCCACCCGGGCCCGGCACCCCCACCTCGGTGCTCGACCGCGCCAGCTCCTCCAACCGGCTCAGCGCCTGTTGCAACGCCTCCTGACGGGACCTCACCTCCGCCTCGTCCGCGCGGCTGCCGGAACTCTGCCGACCCTCCGCCGGACGCCGCACCAGCCGCGTGCTCACCTCCGGCAACCGGCGGGTCGCCCGAGCGCTCGGTTCCGGTCGCGGTGCCGGTTCCACCCGCGGTTCCGGCGCCGGTTCAGGCTGCCTTTCCGCGCGGGGCGGTTCCCGGCGCACCGTCGGTTCAGGGGGCGCCTGCTCGGGCGGTTTCGGTTGGGGCGGCGGCGGCTGAACCTCACGCCGGCCCCCCCGGAAATCCGGTTCGTCTACCAACCGCAACGGCACGAACTCGATCACCGGCAGATCCGGCAACGACCGGTCCGGCGCACGAAACGCCGGCCCCAGCAGCAGCACCGCCAACAACAGCGCGTGCAGCGCCAGCGATACCGCCAAACCCCGCCGTTGCCAACGGTCCATCATCGTCGCACCGCCTCGGTCCGCAGCGAAAACCGCGTGATCCCGTGCCGCAGACAACGGTCCAACAACGCCGCCACGTGCTTGTACGGACCGTTCTCGTCGGCACGGATGTACACCACCAGATTCGGGTTCGCCCGGTACTCCGCCGCCAGTACCGCCTCCAACTGATCCAATCGCAGCGGACGTCGGTCCAGAACGTACACCCCCTGCGCGGTGATCTCCACCGTTCGAACCAACCGCGGATCCAACGGCACGTCCGGCTGCCCGCCCTGCGGCAGCTTCAACGGCAGGCTCTGCTCCAACAACGGCGTGGTGATCACGAAAATGATCAACAACACAAACGCCAGATCCAGCAGCGGCGTGATGTTGATCTCGCTCAGCGTCACCAGGTGCGTGCGTTGGCTGAACCGGCGCATGCGCTGCCTCCCTGCCGCGGCGTCACTCCTCCGTCAGGTACTCCGTCTCCATCCGCGAGGCCAGTTCCTGCGCGAAGTTGTCCAGCTCCACCGTCAACACGCGCAAGTGATGCACCAGCCAGTTGTAGCCGAACATCGAGGGGATCGCCACCAACAACCCCGCCACCGTGGTACTCAAGGCGGCCGACACCCCCGGCGCCATCGCGGTCAGCGTCGCCACCCCCTGCTGCGCCACGCCGGCAAACGTGCTCATCACTCCCCACACCGTCCCCAACAAACCCAGAAACGGCGCCCCGCTCACCGCAATCGCCAGCAGGATCAGTCCCGACTCCAGCTTCAACGCCTCCTGCGCCACCGCGTTCTCCAGCACCCGCTTCACATGCTCCATCCCCTTCAGGGAAAGGTGCCGGCGGCGGGTCTCGCCATCCGCACCCCGCAATCGCGCGTCCAACTCCGCGCATCCCGCCCGGTAAACCACGAACAACGGACAGCCCTCCGCCTGCACCCGGCGATCGAACAACTCCAGAACCCGTTTTTGCGACCGAAACGCCTCCAAAAAGTACTGGTTCAGTTTCCGCGCCCGGCGCATCTGCATCGCCTTCGAGATCATCACCGACCACGCCATCACCGAAAACAGGAATAAACAGACGATGATGACCTTCGCCTCCGGCCGCGTCTGGCTCCAAACGTAAACAAGCTCCCACTCGGTGGACACCGGACGCGCCACCGCGGCGGCAAAAAAAAGGGGCCACTTCATATCCACACGTCTCGTTGACCGCTCCCAGTCGTGAGGAACCGATGCGCCGGGCGGAACGTGACGCGGACCCGGATCCTTATCCGGATCCTTCAGCCGCGCGCATTCATAACGCCGGCCGCCTGCCGGCGCAACCCTTTCCCACCCGCCGGCCTCCGCTGCAACTCGAAAAGCCGCGTGCAACCCCCGCCGGTTCCCTCCAGACAAAACCGGCGGCCCCCCTTTCTCCGGAGAGCCGCCGGTCCTTAGGAGCGGAGAACGGGTGTGCTCCGCAGGAAACAGGCGCCTCAGACGCCCTTCTGGATCATCAGCTTCAACAGGTCGCCCACCCGGCAGCTGTACCCCCACTCGTTGTCGTACCAGCTCACCAGCTTGAAGAACCGCTTGTTCAGCTCGATGCCCGAGCCCTCGTCAAAGATGGATGACAACGGGCAATGGATGAAGTCCGTGCTCACCACCTCCTCGTTGGTGTAGCCCAGGATGCCCTTCAAATAGGTTTCGCTGGCCTTCTTCATCGCCGCGCAGATCTCGGCGTAGCTGGTCTCCTTGACCGTCCGCACCGTCAGGTCCACCACCGAAACGGTCGGCACGGGCACCCGGAAGGCCATGCCCGTCAATTTGCCCTTCACCTCCGGCAGCACCAGGCCCACCGCCTTGGCCGCACCCGTCGAGGAGGGGATCAGGTTGATCGCGGCCGTCCGGCCGCCCTTCCAATCCTTGCGGCTCGGCCCGTCCACCACCTTCTGCGTTGCCGTGTACGCGTGCACGGTGGTCATCAGACCCTCCTCCACGCCAAAGCCCTCCTTCAACAGGACGTACACCAGCGGCGCCAGACAGTTCGTCGTGCAAGACGCGTTCGACACGATGTGATGCTGCGCAGGGTCGTATTTGTCGTGGTTGACCCCCATCACCACCGTCAGACAGTCGCCCTTGGCCGGCGCGGTGATGATCACCTTCTTCGCCCCGGCCGCCAGGTGACCCTTCGCCTTCTCCACGTCGGTGAACAACCCGGTGGCCTCGATCACCACCTCCACACCCAGGTCCTTCCACGGCAACTGCGAGGGGTCCTTTGCGCTGACCACCTTCATCTTGTGGCCGTTCACGATCAGAATGTCGTCGTCCGGACGATCCGGGGTGGACTTTTCCGAAGCGATGGTGCCCTGGAACCGGCCCTGGGTCGAATCGTACTTCAGCAGGTAGCCGAGATTGTCCGCAGGGACGATGTCGCCCACGGCCACTACCTCGATGTCCCGACCCACCATCCCCTGTTCCACCAGGGCCCGATACACCAAACGGCCGATCCGGCCGAACCCGTTGATTGCAACTTTGACTGCCATAGAATCCTTCGTCCTTTCGTTCTTGTGACCCGCAAATTTAAGCAAAAATCATAGATGAAGCCGCCCCCGGGTCAATGCGCTTTTCCCATCCCCATGATCCCGGGTCCGTTGACAGTCCCCGCCCTTCGGATAAGATGCCCCGTCAAGTGACCATGAATCGTCAACCGCATGTGGCCGTGGTCGGTGCGACGGGCGCCGTCGGCATCGAAATGATCCGTACACTGGAACGGAGGCATTTCCCCCTCAGCCGGCTGACGCTGCTGGCGTCGGCCCGTTCCGCCGGCAAACGCATCCCCTTCCGGGGGGAGGAAATCCCCGTTCAGGAGTTGCGCGCCGATTCCTTCCGCGGGATTGACCTGGCGCTCTTCAGCGCCGGCGGCAGCGTTTCCAAACAGTTCGCCCCCGAGGCCGTCAAGGCCGGATGCGTCGTGGTGGACAACTCCAGCGCCTTTCGCATGGACGATTCCGTCCCGCTCGTCGTCCCCGAGATCAACGGCGAGGACGTCCGCTGGCACCGCGGCATCATCGCCAACCCCAACTGCACCACCGCCATCACCCTCATGGCCCTCTACCCGCTCCACCAAGCGTTCGGCTGCCGCCGCATCTTCGCCTCCTCCTACCAGGCCGTCTCCGGCACCGGCGCCCGCGCCATCGCCGAACTCGAGCGGCAGGTCCGCCAGATCGTCAACGGGGAACCCGTCACCCGGGAGGTTTACCCCCACCAGATTGCCTTCAACGTGCTGCCCCACGTGGACAGCTTTCTGCCCAACGGCTACACGCGCGAGGAAATGAAACTCGAAAACGAAGGGCGCAAAATCATGCATCACCCCACCTTCCGCGCCAGCGTGACCTGCGTGCGCGTCCCGGTGTACCGCGCCCACTCCGTCGCCGTCAGTGCGGAATTCGAAAAACCCGTCTCCGTGGAGGCCGCCCTGGACGTGCTCCGCCAGGCCCCCGGCCTGGACGTCATTGACGATCCGGCCCGCTGCGAATACCCCATGCCCCTCCATCAGGCCGGCAAGGACAATTGCGCCGTGGGCCGGATTCGCAAGGATTGCGCGCTCGACAACGGACTCTGCTTCTGGGTCTGCGGCGATCAGCTCCTCAAAGGCGCCGCCCTCAACGCCGTCCAAATCGCCGAGCTCCTCCTGGCCACCTGAACCGAGGTCCACCCCCCGGCCGGTTCAACCCTCTGGCCCGTCCTCTCCGCGGACAACGCCGCCCGAGGGGGTCTCACCCAAGCTCACGCACCCACCGGTGCCGGCCGGCGTGTGGCGAACCATTCCCACGTCAACTCCAACCCGTCTGCCAGCCGGTGACGCGGCTCGTACCCCAGCCATTCCCGCGCCAGGCTGATGTCCGCCAGGGAGTGCCGCACGTCGCCCGGCCGGAAATCCTCGTAAACCGGCCGCGCCGGCTCCAGCTCCGGCCGCCACCGTTTCAACCCGGCCACCAGAATTCCGTACAGCTCGTTCAGCGTCGTGCGCTCGCCCACCGCAATGTTGTAAACCCGGTGCACCGCCCCGGGCCGTTCCACCGTCGCGGCCAACAGATTCGCCTGCACCACATTGCCCACATAACAAAAATCCCGGGAAGTCTCCCCGTCGCCGTACACCGTCACCGTCCCCCCGCGCCACAACGCCTCCATCCAGCGCGGAATCACCGCCGCATAGGGACCGTACGGATCCTGGCGCGGCCCGAACACGTTGAAATACCGCAGCCCGATGCATTCCAGTCCGTACACGCGGCCCCACGTGTCCGCGTAGATTTCATTCATCCACTTCGTGGCCGCATAGGGCGACAGCGGCCGTCCGATCCGGTCCTCACGTTTGGGCAAACCCGGCTCGTCCCCGTACACCGAACTGCTGGATGCATACACAAACCGCCGGACCCGCGCCTGCCGCGCCGCCTCCAGCAACTCCAGTGTCCCGGTCACATTCGCCCGGTGACTCGCCCGCGGTTCCGCAATGGACCGGGGCACGCTCCCCAGCGCCGCATGATGCAAAACATACTCCACCCCCTCGCACGCCGCCGCGCACACCGCCGGATCCGCTATGTCGCCCTCCACCACCCGGCACCGCGCCCACTGCTCCGGCGTCACCCGCTCCCGCACCGCATCCAGATTCTCCCTCTTGCCCGTGCTGAAGTTGTCCAGCGCCACCACCGTTTGATCCAGCAAGAGCAGTTGCTCCAGCAGGTGCGATCCTATGAAACCCGCCGCGCCCGTCACCAGCCACCTCGCCGGCCGGGCGCGGAGCTTTTCCAACGTCTGTTCGTACAGGTCCATTTCGACTCCCCTCGCAAATCGGCCCGTAAACGCCGGGTCAACCTGCCGAAAAAACCCCATCGCTGGAAAGCCCTTTCCCGGCGCGCCCCGCCCGTCACTCCAGCCGTTCCAGCGCACCAGCATCGCGCCGCGCCCCAACCGGCCGCCGCCCGGCAAAGTCCCTGAGAAACGGCCCGTCGAATTCCCACGCGTACAGCTCCTCGATCGTCGTGTCGGCCTCCCGCAGCGTGCCAAGCGCCATCCGCACGAAATCCAGCCACCCATCCAGCCAACGCCCTTCCGGAGTCCCTCCGACGTGCAGATCCCCGTCGTTGGCCAGTGAAACGGTGGCGTCCGGCCCGGTCGCCTCGCCCGCCTGCCGGCCGTCCACGTACAACCTCAACCGTCGCCCGGCCCGGTCCAACTCCGCCACCACATGATGCCAGTCGCCGTCATGCACCGCGCCCCCGCTCAGCACCCGCCAGCCGCCCTCCACCGGGCCCACCTCGAATCGCACCCGCCCATCCTCCGTCAAGGCCAGGCTGTAGCCCGTGCCGCGCCGTTTCTCCACCAGCACCGCCCCCGCCCGGCCCGCAACCGTCCGGAACACCACCTCGATCAACAAACCGGAACGATGCACCTGCGGATTCCGCAGCGCCTCCCCTTCCACCACGTGCGGTTCCGGCTGCGCATTCTCGTGCCGGCTCCGCTTCAGATCCGTGAACCGAAACGGACGCATCATCTCCACATTCGGGACCACCGCATACATCCGCCGCTCCGCGCGAAACCGCAACGCCCCGCGCGTCCAATCCTCCAACCACCCCACCTCGTAGTCCTCCGCCCGGCCGTTCACCACCCGCAACGGATGGGTCGGCCGCTGATCATACGTGTCCCGCGAAACGTGATAGTCCGTCAGATACCAGTGTTCGTCCGGAATCACCGTGGGATCCCCGCCCGGCGCGTAAAAGTGCCATTCCCCCACCACGCCCGACAGCGCCCAAGGCACAAACACCCGCACCCCGCCGTCAACCGCCGCCGAGCCCGCCCGGGGCCGGAAATCTCCGTGCTCCGGATCCTCCAACACCGGCTCCCGGCTGACTACCCCCAGGTCGCAGGCCAGACTCCCATGCTCCAGCAACACCCTGCGAAAATCCTCGAACCCGGACAACCACCGGCCCGACGGCTCCAACACACCCATCTGCCCGAAATCATGAAACACATTCCGGGCGTACGCGTTCAGCTCCAGTGCGTAACGAACCTTCGAAGGCCGCCGCTGCCGCGCCTCACCCTCCATGCGCGACCCCGCCGGATCCGCATGCCGAAATACATAACTTCCGATCCCCTCCCACACGTTGCCCAGGTACTTGTTCCGGCCCGCCCGCGGTTCCTGCCGGCGCGAACCGGTGTGGAAGTTGTAAACCGTGTTGTGAAAAAAGGTGTTCTGATAGCTGATGATCTCCTGAAACGCCGCGGCATTCACCACCGGCCCCTTCGGATCCCGGCCCCGGCCCCACGCAATGTTGTTGAAATGATAATTCTTGAAGGCGCCGTCCAAGTAATACGCGTGACCAAAACCGGCGTCCGTCCCCGTGTGCCGGTTCCAGTGCCGGTAACCCAGCGGGTTGTAAGACAGATTGTTGAACACATAGGCCGGCCCTCCCTGCCACGTCTCGATGCCCCCGAAATCGTTGCAGTTCAGCAGCGATTCCCACACCTTGTTCTGAAAGATCAGGATCCGCGTGAACGGCACGTCCCCCCATGCCCCGTTCCGCTTCCCGCCCACCACGTCAATCCCCTGCGCATACGTGCGTTCGATGATGTTACCCGCAATCTCCACCGTCCGCGCCCCCGCCACCTCGATCCCGATCCCGTTGCTGTACCGCGAGGGACGCCGCGCCGTCTCCCAGGATCGGTTCCGGTAAACCCGGACGTCCCCCAACCGACCCCGCAAATCTGCGTATCCCCACGCACCGCCATCGCATACTGAAAAAATGCCGTGATCCGTAAACTGAACCTCGTTGTCTTCGATGCGCACGCCTTCAATGACCTGCCCCCGCTCCACCGCGCGGATCCGCACCGGCATCACCACGTGTTCGAACCGGCAGTTCGCAATCCGGAGGTCCCGGCCCTCGCCCCAGATCCATACGCACCCCGGATGTTGCTCTGGACGCAGCGACCACGGGACCGTCCGAAAATCCCACGGCGGAGCCGTCAGATCCCAGTGCGGCGTGGTGAACCGGAATGTCAGCCCCGTGATGTGCAGATGCTCCACCCGCCGACCCTCCACCATATTGCTCCAACGGCCGACCTCCACCTGCGCCACCCGCGGATCCACCCCGTCCGGCAGCCGCAAGTACAACCGTCCCCCGCGCCCCCGCCGCTCGAACCAGAACTCCCCCTCCGGATCGTCCAGGTAATGCGGCTTATCCTCCAGGTAATACCGCATCCCCCGCATGATCACACCGTTCGTGCCGCCACCGGTCCAACCCGCAAAACCCAGCCCGTGCCGCTCCAGATCCACTACCTCCACCTCTGTCGGATACGGGGCGCTCATCACCCAGCCGAACTCCGTCCATACCAGCGCGCCCAGGAAATACCCGACCGGTTTGTCCCGTATGTGCCGCGTGTCGATCCCCAGGTGCAAAAAACGGCCCTGACGATTCGTCGTCACGTTCCCGAACGGCCGACTCGGATTCTCCCACTCCCACCATTCGCTCTTCACATCGTCCGGGTTCGAAACCTTCCAGTTCGGCGTCCGGGCCAGCGGAATCCGTTTCACCCCGCCCGGGGCATCGGCCCACCAGACCGACCGCGGCAACCAGTCCACGTCCGCCCACCATACCTTCTCCGGCTCCGGAATGTCCGGGTGCGTCGCGCCCCGCACCCAGTTCGTCACCCGCTCCGACCCGCAAATCACCGCCTCGCCACTTCCCCATGAAGGATCGCTCGTCAGCCGGATCGGTTCGCCCTCCCGTCCCGAATCCCGCACCACCAACCGACCCCGATACACCACGCCTTGCTTGAAAACATACGTGTGCACGCCACGCTCCGCCGCTGCACGCCCGGTCGCGTTCGGATCCCAGGGATGATGCCGCCACGGCCGGTCCCGACTGTCACCCGGATTCGCGTCGTCCCCGTTCTCGTAGTCGATGTAACGTACCGATTCACCCTTCTCGAATCGGAACGGCCGCGGTTTCCATCGCAAATCCCCGCGGGGATCCACCTCCGCATGCTCCTCCTCCCAACTCCACCGCACCGCCTCACCCCCGCCGGCCGGAACGTTCCACAACCCCAGAAACAGCGCAGCCTTCACGCACCCGGCCCAAAAACGGCCTCTGCACCACGTCCGCATGAACCGCATGCTAGCCCGTCCGGCCGCCCGCGCCAGTCATTCCTCCCAACTCTGGCGCAGCTTCGACCCTGACCGCCACGTTCCCCAAAACAGCCGACCGGCTCGCCTCAACAATCGGGCCCTTACCCTCCCTCTGGCACATTCCGGGACGCGGCTCCGGCAGCAGGGGCACCGACCCACCTGGCAGGAAAGCCGATTCCGTCACGCATGATCCACGCACCCCGCCCGATGAAATCAGCCCGGGATCCCACTGGCGTGACCACGGACCTGTGAATGGCTCGACACCCGAGGCCAGGGGCGCAGCCAACCCCGGGCTCGCTTCCGTCACCGGGCAGGCTATGCTGCGGCCATGAGCATGCCTATAATGCCCGAATTCTCCAGGATCGCCCCCGATGTCAAACTCGGCCGGGATGTGCGCATCTACGGGTTCGTCAACCTGTACGGATGCGAAATCGGTGACGAAACCCGGATCGGCACGTTCGTGGAGATCCAGAAGAACGCGCGCATCGGGGCGCGCTGCAAGATCTCCAGTCACACCTTCATTTGCGAGGGCGTGATCATCGAGGACGAATGCTTCATCGGACACGGCGTGGTCTTCATCAACGACCGTTACCCGCGGGCGGCCAATCCGGATGGCACGCCCCAGGGCGAAAAGGACTGGCAGGTCGTACCCACGCGCGTCTGTCGCCGGGCCTCGATCGGCAGCGGTGCCACCATCCTGTGCGGCGTCACCATCGGCGAGGGCGCCATCGTGGGCGCGGGCAGCGTGGTCACGCGTGACGTGCCACCCCGTACCATCGTGGCGGGGAACCCGGCCCGGGTGTTGCGACCCGTTCCGGAGCACACGCCATAGGATCGGCCCGGCTCCGGCGCCGGCCTTTCCCGGCCGTGGGACGCACCGATCCGGTTTCACACGCCCGGTCCATCTGCTCATGCGGTTCAGCATCGTCACACCGAGTTATCGCCCCGGCCCGTGGCTGAGGCTCTGCATCGCCTCGGTGGCCGATCAGGATGTGGCGCTGGAACATATCATCCAGGACGCAGGTTCCGACGACGGAACACTCGACTGGCTCCGGACGGATCCGCGTGTGCGCCTCTTTGTCGAAAAGGACCAGGGCATGTACGATGCCATCAACCGGGGCCTGCGGCGCGCCACCGGGGACGTCTGCGCATGGTTGAACGCCGACGAGCAGTACCTGCCCGGAACCCTCAAGGCCGTGGAAGCCTGGTTCGAAACGCACCCGGAGGCGGACGTCGTGTTCGGCCACGTCATCATGGTGGACCCGCAAGGGCACTATCTGTTCCACCGCAAGGTGGAGTCCCCGCGCCTGGCACACACCTGGACCTGCCACCTCAGCACCTACAGCTGCGGAATGTTCTTCCGGAGGCGCCTGTTGGATACCGGCGGTTTCTGGCTCGACCCCACATGGCGGTGCGGCGGGGACGGCGAGTGGATGGTCCGACTCTTGCGTGCCGGAGTGCGCATGGGAGTGCTCGACAGGTTCACTTCAGCCTTCACGTGGACGGGGATCAACCTCAGCCGTCAGGAGCAGGCCCGGGCCGAGTGGCGTCGGCTCCGCCAAAGCGCCCCTTTGTGGATGCGCCTGCTGGCGCCCTGGTGGGTGCTCACACATCGGCTGAGCCGGTGGCGGCACGGCTGCTACCGGCAGGAACCCTTCGAGTTCGCCATCTACACGCTGGAAAGCCCCGCGCAACGTCAGGTCCGGCGCGTGACCCGGCCGGTGGGGCATTGGTCGGAACCGACCGCCTGAACCCGGCCGGATCTTTCCGGACCATCCCTTCCCACCCGTTCAGAAGACCCGGCTCAACCAGAGCCAGACGCGTGCGGTCTCCTGCCACCACCACGCCAGGGCCGTCCCGAGCGGCACCGCCCCGGTGAGCCATGCCAGCCCCGCCAAAAGTACAAGCAGGTTGCCCAGCAAAATGATCACCCCTGAAAACACCCAACCCTGACTCGTGATGTCCGGCTGCCGCGTCTGCGAAAGCACCTGCCACGTCAGGGTCACGTGAAACGCATAAGCCGCACCCAACAACAAATACAGCCACTCCGGATGCCGGCCCCACCCCCAAAAAAGATGGCCCAGGCCATAACCCGCCAGAACCAGGATCACATAGATGGGCAGGAAATACGGCGCCAGTGTCACCCACCAATTGTCCTTGCTCACGAGCACATGGCCGCCGCGTGACGTCACGCGCATCCGCTTGACTCGCCCCCCGCACAACCAGGTCGCCAGGGCATGCGTCAGTTCATGCCCGAACACATAAAGCCACATCGGCCGCGGCAACAGCCAGAAGATCACCACCCAACAGGCGACCCCGCAAAGGAAGGGCAGCCAAAAGGTCGTCGCACCGCCGGCCGCGGAAACGACATGCACCAGCGACCGCACCGCTCCCACACAGCTCGGCAGCAACAGGACCGCCACCAATGTCTTCCAGACCTTCCGCACGGTTCTCATTCTGCCGACGAGGAACGTCCCGTCAGCACTTTCCTGGAAGCCGACAAGAGGAAGCCAGCAGCACATGCGGACTTGATCGTCTGCCCGAAGCAAGGTTATGAATTGACATAGGTCCATGGCCTCGCTCGCCCCCAACGGCAAGGCCGGGTGCATCGGGATGTTCCGCCCCGAAACGTTCCGGCGCGCTTCCGCGGCCTTCTTCCTGGCGGTTGTTTTCCTGGCGACCGTGTGGTTGGCGGTCCTCCTTTGGACGGCAGCGGCCCCTTTGCCCGACTGGCCCCGGCTCGGGCTCCTTCTCCTCGGCGCGGCCTGCGTGGCGGTGATTGTGGCAAGCTTCGCCTGGATCCGAAAAGAAGTCGAGCGCCGGCGCCGCAGCGAGGAAGAGCTGCAGAGGTTGAACCAGGCTCTGCAAACGGCCCTCGCACGGGCGCAGGAGGCGGACCGGTTGAAGTCGGCCTTTCTCGCCACCATGAGTCACGAACTGCGCACCCCGCTGAACTCCATTCTCGGATTCACCGGCGTGCTGCTCCAGGAACTGCCGGGGGCACTGAACGAGGAACAACGCAAACAGCTCACGATGGTCCGGGACAGTGCCCGGCACCTGCTGGCCCTGATCAACGACGTGCTGGACCTTTCCAAGATCGAGGCCGGCCAGCTCAAGGTCGCACGCGCACCCTACGACGTTCGCGCGGTGGTCGAGCGTGTGGTGGCTTCCGTCCGACCCCGCGCCGAAGCCAAAGGTCTGACCTTGGAGCTGCAGACGGATCCGGCCGTGGGCCGGGCCCTAGGCGATGCCCGGCGGCTCGAGCAGATCCTCCTCAACCTGGTTGCCAACGCGGTGAAGTTCACCCAGCAGGGCGGCGTCCGCATACAGGTGGACATGGTTGAAGACGGCCGTCTTCTGAGATTCCAGGTCGCAGACACGGGTCCCGGGATCGCGCGAGAAGACTTCGACAAACTGTTTCAACCGTTTCAACAGCTCCAAACCGGGCTGGACCGACCGCACGAAGGAACGGGCCTCGGTCTGGCCATCTGCCGCCGCCTGGCCGGGCTGCTGGGCGGCCGGATCGAGCTTGAGAGCGAGCCGGGACGGGGCAGCACATTCACCGTCCTCCTTCCGTTGGAGCTCCCTGAACAACCGCACCCACCCAACGCCAAAGCAACCCCACCACCATGAGACCAGCCCTTCCACCCAGGCAGGCACACCCGCACTGGCGGTCCATCGAACCCTCTCCACCACCGGCCGCCGAGCGTCCCCTCTGTGACACCGTCCGGAGCCGGCCCGCCGTGACCCGCAAACAGGCACCTGTTCGAAACAACAACCCCCACCCCACCCCCGTCTCATGCACATCTTGATGATCGAAGACAACGAGGCCAATCGTTACCTGGCCACCTACTTGCTGGAGAAGGCCGGTCACACGGTGACCACCGCCCCCGATGGCCGGACAGGTCTGGCCCTGGCCACACAGGAACGGTACGACATGATCCTGTTGGACATCCAGTTGCCCGGCATGGACGGTTACGCGGTGGCCCGGACTTTGCGCCAGTTGCCCGGATGGGAACGCACACCCGTGGTGGCCGTCACCTCCTACGCCATGACTGGCGACCGCGAAAAGGCGCCGGCCGCGGGCTGCACCGGCTACATCGAGAAACCGATCCAACCCGACACGTTCGTTCGCGAGGTGGAGGCGCTGGCCGCCAGCCACGCCGACACCTCCGCCCACCCGCCCGGCCAGAAACAGCAGAACCCGGCATGACGCCATGTTGCCCCGGCCATGGTCTGAAACCATCCGCACCCGCCTCCGTCAGCCCCCGGGTCAACCTCCCCGGGTCGCGGCGGCCAATCGTCGCGCGTCCCGTCCTCGTCCCTCAACCACTCGATGAACCATGCGCATCCTCATCGTGGATGATCACCCCGAAAACCTCTACCTGTTGCGGTCGCTCCTGACCGGGCACGGGTACGAGGTCGTGGAAGCCGCCCACGGCGCCCAGGCGCTCGAACGGGCCCGGCAACAGCCGCCCGACTTGGTGATCACCGACCTGCTCATGCCGGTCATGGACGGGTTCACCCTCCTGCGGGAATGGAAGGCTGATCCCAAATTGCGCTCAATCCCCCTGTTGGTCTACACCGCAACCTACACGGAGCCCGAGGACGAACAGCTCGCCCGCGACCTCGGCGCCGATGCGTTCCTGGTCAAGCCCGCCGAACCGGAACCCTTTCTCGAACAGTTGCGTGCCCTCCTAAAACAGGTGCAACAGCAGCCGTTGCATGTCCGGGAGCCCGCCGCGTTGCCCGATCCGGCCCAACTCGAACAACGCTATGCGCGGACCCTCCTGCGGAAGCTGGAAGCGAAATGCGCCGAGCTGCAGCAGGCCAACCGCGAGTTGCGGGCGGCACGGGATCACCTCCTGCAGGTCCTCGACGTCCTGCCGGCCGCCGCCTACATCTGCGATGCGGAGGGATGGATCACCTATTCCAACGACCGCGCCCGGGAGCTGTGGGGACGCGAACCCCGCCTGCGCGACCCGGACCACCGTTTCTGCGGTTCGGTCCGCCTCCATCGCCTGGACGGCACGGCCCTGGACCCGACAGAATCCTGGACGGCCCGCTGCCTCCGCACGCAGCAACCCGCCAGCGAAGACGAGGTGATCCTCGAACGACCCGACGGCTCCCGGCGCCAGGTGCTGGCTCACGCGGTGCCACTGCTGGATGCCTCCGGCCGCCTGACCGGCGCCATCAACCTGTTGTGGGACGTCACCGAGTTGCTGGCTCTCCGCGACGCCCTCCGCCAGAGCGAGGAACGGTTCCGGCGTCTGGCAGAGAGCTCCGCCACCGCCATCTTCGTCTACTGCGGCGAGCAGTTCGTGTACGTGAACCCGGCGACCTGCGAGCTGACCGGACGTTCCCAGGACGAGCTGCTCCTAACCCGGTTCTGGGAGGTCGTTCACCCGGACCACCGCGAGCTGGTCCGACAACGCGGTCTGGCCCGGCAACGGGGCGAGCCGGTGCCCACCCGATATGAATTCAAACTCCTGCACAAGGACGGCACGGAACGGTGGATTGATTTCGCGGCCGCCCCCATTCTCTGGGAGGGCCGCCCCGCCGCCATCGGCAGCGCGTTCGACATCACCGAGCGCAAACGGGCAGAAGAAGCCCTGCGGGAAAGCGAAACACGCAACAGAATCATCGCCAACCTGATTTCCGATTACGCCTACATCTTCCGGGTCACCCCCGAGGGCGAGCTGATCGGCGAATGGGTCACGGAATCCTTCACCCGCGTCTTCGGTTTGACCCTGGAACAGGTCATCGCCCGGGGCGGCTGGCAAACCCTGGTGCATCCCGAAGACCTGCCGAAGCTTCTGGAGCACGCACGCAAGGTGGCCGGAGGCCAACGTGACGTCTGCGAGATGCGCTGGGTCACCCCGACCGGTCAGATCCGATGGCTGCGCGATTATGCCGAGCCGGTCTTCGACGCCAGCGGCATCCGCGTGGTCCGTGTCTACGGTGCTTCCCAGGACATCACCGAGCGACGCCTGGCCCAGGAACGACTCGCACAACTGAATCGCACCCACGCCGTCCTGAGCCAGATCAACCAGCTCATCGTCCGCGAAAGCCGCCCCACGGCCCTGCTGGAGGGCGCCTGCCGCATCGCCGTGCACACGGGAGGCTTCGTCATGGCCTGCGCCGCCCTCACCAAAGAGCCCGATGGCCCGCTGCAGGTCGTCGCCAGCGCAGGAGCCGACCCCGACACCCTCCTGATCGTCAACCGGTTTTTGGAAGACCCGGCCCTCGGATGCACCCTCACCCGCGACGCACTCGCCACGGCACGCCCGGCCGTGTGCAACGACATCGCCGGTACGCCGGAAGTCGGGCCCTGGCGGGAAGCGGCCCTCACACGCGGTTACCGTGCGATGGCCTCCTTCCCGTTGCTGGTGGAGGGGCGGGTCCGGGGCGTCCTCAACCTCTACGCACCCGCGGCAGGCTTTTTCGATGCCGAGGAGACCCAGTTGCTCAGCGAGCTGGCCCAGGACGTCGGCTTCGCACTGGAGGCCGCGGCCCGGGAAGAGGCCCGCCGCCAGGCGGAGGCGCGCCTCACCGCCAGCGAAGAACGATTCCGGCAACTGGCTGAAACTCTGGAAGATTTCTTCTGGATCAAGGACGCACACACTCAACAGTTCCTGTACGTGAGCCCCGCCTTCGAAAGGATCTGGGGCATCCCCTCCCGGCAACTGGAAGAAAATCCCCAAGCCTGGCTGGATTTCGTGCATCCGGAGGATCGTGACCGGGTCCAACTGCTCAACGCCGAACCTGTCGAGCCGGGCCCACGCGATGTCGAATACCGCATCATCCGGCCTGACCGCCGCGTGCGCTGGCTGCGATCCCGAATCTACCCCGTGCTCGCAGGGGATGGACGGGTCGAGCGCTGGGTGGGCGTCACCCGCGACATCACCCGTGAACGCGAACTGGAACAGCAACTGTTGCAGGCCCAAAAAATGGAGGCCGTCGGCCGCCTCGCCGGAGGCGTGGCACACGACTTCAACAACATCCTCACCGCGATCATCATGCAGACCGAACTCCTCAGTGACGAGGAGGCCCTGACCCCTGCCCTCCGCGAAGGACTGCAACAGATCCACGCCGCCGCCGAGCGCGCAGCCAACCTGACCCGCCAGCTCCTGCTCTTCAGCCGGCGCCAGGTCATGCAAATGCGCACAATCGACCTCAACGAAAGCGTCACCGGCATGGCCAGGATGCTCCAGCGCATCATCGGCGAGGATGTCCGGCTCCACCTCGATCTGCATCCCGGGCCGCTTTTCCTGCGTGCCGACCCCGGCATGCTGGACCAGGTCCTCATGAACCTCGCCGTAAACGCGCGGGATGCCATGCCCCAGGGCGGGTCGCTCACCATCCAGACGGCCGAAAGCCTCGTGGACGAGGCACAGGCGCGGCTCCGCCCCGGTGCCGCCCCCGGCCGTTACGCGGTGTTGCGCGTGCGCGACGAGGGATGCGGAATGCCCCGCGAGGTCCTCGAGCACATCTTCGAACCCTTCTTCACCACCAAAGAACCAGGCAAAGGGACCGGCCTGGGACTGGCCACCGTGTACGGCATCGTCCAACAACACCGCGGTTGGATCGAGGTTCGCAGTGCGCCCGGCCAGGGCACGACCTTCGAGATCCATCTGCCCCTCGAATTGCAACCCGCCGCCGGACCGGGCGCAGAAGCCCGCAGCCGTCCCCCGCGTGGCACCGAAACGGTGTTGCTCGTGGAAGATGACGCGGCCCTGCGCCGCCTCACCCGCGCCGCCCTGGAACGCCACGGCTACACCGTCCACGAGGCCGGAAACGCCGCCGAGGCGCTGGAAGTCTGGGCCCGGCACCGCCGCGAGATCCGCGCGCTGCTGACCGACATCGTCATGCCCGGCCCCATGAACGGCCGGGAACTGGCCCGGCACCTGCAGGCCGATCGGCCGAACCTCCGCGTGATCCTGTTCAGCGGCTACAGCGAGGAAATGGCCGGCCGACTGCTGGAACTGGGACCGCACCAGACCTTCCTGCCCAAGCCGTTCCCACCCGAGCTCCTCCTCAGGCGCATTCGGGAAATGCTCGACGCGGAATAACCCCCTCGTGTCCCTTGAATCCCGGCCCTCGCGGCGAGGGCCCTCTGGCTCTTCTCGCAAGCGCGACGCACAACCGGTCCGGCCGTGCAATCTCCGTTGTTCCCCACGGCCCCCGGCGGCCCCAACAAACCGCGACCCTCCGCAGCAGCGTCCGCGCGCCCCCGTTCGGCCGCGGCGGCGCAGCCTCCAGCCGGAGAATGCCGCCCGGCAGGCAGCGGATCCCACCCACACCAGCGACCAAACCCGTGCAGACCGCACGGCGCCTGCCCTTCCAAAAGGCGCCCCTCTCGCCGGTGTGCGGGCGCGCGACAACCTCCCTGCCCGCCGACGTCTCCCGCACCCGACGCTCGCAGTCCCGACGGTCCCGCGGCCCGGACAGCCCCGTCTCGCATGTTTCATACGATTTTGTACTTGCTTCTTACCAAACCAACGGGCCAGGATGGGCGTGCGTATGAATCGTGTGCACGTTCGTATGAACCAACCCCCGCAGACACGGCACCCGGGTGGCGGCGCCCTCCGGCCCGCCCCCTCCGGCGCGGCCGGGTTCATCCTCTGGGTCGCCCTGGCCACGATCGTTCCGGGTCGGGTCAACGCGCAACCGTTCGAGACGCATGCCCGGTTGCAGGCCGTCAACGAGGACGGTACCAGCGCATGGACGGGGTCGTTCCCGTTCCGGTTGCGCGGGGTGTGGCTCAACAATCCGGAGGATCTGCTGGACCCGCAGCCGGCATTCCTGCCCTGGGACAACGGCGCCCATGCAGGCCGGCTCGGCGGGCAATGGGAGGTCCTCCTGCAGGCGGTGGACCCCGAAGATCGCGGCGGCACCGCCTGCTGGATGGGACAAAACTACGGCAATCTGCCCTGGATCCGAAACAGCGACCTCAGCTACACCAACCGGGCCTGGGTGGCCGAGATCCTGCGGCTGGAGCACGACCCCGAGACCGGTCATCGGTTCCGCGCCGGGGACCTGGTGGAGGTCACCGTGAACCAATCCCTTTTCTACGGCGGCAAGAGGAACATCAACGAGGGACACAGCATCGATCCGCAGTACGACTTTTCCTTCCGGCTCTTGCAGGCGGGTTACGGGCTGCCGGAGCCGGAGTGGGTGGCACTGTCCGAACTGGTGCACGTGGATGACGGCGATCCCGACACGAGCGAAGAGATCTTCGACCCGACACGCGCGACGGGCTGTGAGCATTGGCAGGGGATGCGCGTGCGGATCCCCGGCCTGCGGATGGCCACCGATCCCGCGCTGACGAATCGCCTGGGCACACGGTATTTCGGCACCAACGGATGGAACCCCGAACTGCCGTGGGACCAGCGCCGGTGCACCGTCACCGACGGCGCCGGACGATACTTCACGCTGCGGCACCCGCGCTACAGTCTGGGCCCCGTGCCCACGGGAGTTTTCGATGCCATCGGCATCCTCAACCAGGAATCGGGTTCCGGCCTCCAGGGCACCAACGGTTACGAACTGATCGTCCAGCAGATCATCCTGCCGCCGCCGGAGATCGAGATCGGCAGGCCGGTTGTGGTGCACTGGACCGACAACGGGACGGACTACGTTTTGGAATCTTCAGCGAGCCTGTCCGATCCGGTTTGGACCCCCGTCAACCGCACCGCCATCCGATCCGACGGCCGCCGTCTGGTCATCCTGCCGCCGGAGGAACATCAGCGGTATTTCCGCCTCCGCCAGCCATGAACGTGGATCGCCCCATCTGCCGGCCATTCAAAAGGGCGGCAACCCTTGATCGCCCGGGCCGACCCGGCGGTCCCCCGCGGATCCTCGCAGCGGGCCCCGGCCACGGCGTGGGATTCACCTTGATCGAGCTGTTGGTGGTGGTGGGGATCCTGGGCGTACTGGCCGGACTGCTGCTACCGGCCGCGGGCCGGGCCCGAGAGAAGGCGATGGTGGCACGGGTCCGCATGGAACTGCAGGCTCTGGGATTGGCACTCGAGATGTATGCGGAAGATCACGAGGGCCGGGTCCCGCCCGTGCGGGTCAATTGCAACAGCGACCTGGCCGAGCACTGGTGCCAGTTGCCCGTCGAGCTCGCCCGCGACGGCTACCTCCCGCGCAGCGACAGGCCGGGCATGGATTCGTTCCTTGAAGATCCTTTTCACCGCGGGCACACCTACAAATACGCCGCTCCCGGTCCGCAACTGCTCAACGGGAGTCCGGCGGGCCATTACGCCCTCTGGGTGCCGGATGATTTTCCACGGAACCGCTCCGATCGCGGTCGGTACGTTTCCGATCCCCGCACCGCGCCGGTGCGCTGGGTGCTCTGGAGCATGGGGCCCCGGCCCCGCAGTCCCGAATCCCAGCACACGCACGCGCCCCTGGCGGCTGCCAGCTGGTACCAGCGCGTCGGCGGTGGTGGCGTGATCGTCCGGTACGCAGACCGGGAAGGCCGGTCATACAGTTCCCCATGACAACCACCCGACGATCATTCCCGGAAGGCGGTGGCGTCCGGCGCACTTCTGCGGCGGACGCGCATCCCCGCGATGGGAGCCAAACGCGGGAACGCGTGGCGTTTGGCATTTTCCGCGCCGCACTCCGGAGGTTCCTCACAGCCATGAAAACCCCGCGGCCCATCGCGGCGGGGTGTCTCGTGCTCGTGCTGTTTGTGGCCATCGCCCCGGCGCATGCCCACACCGCCCGGCCGGTTGTCTTCGACGGTGACTGGGCCGGGGACGATGCACGTGCCCTGGGGTTGCTGTTGAGCGATCCGGAGTTCGAGTTGCTGGCAGTGGTGGCCACGGGGGGAGCCTGTGCTGCGGACGTCGGCGCCTCCAACGCGGCCCGTTTGCTGCGCTTCTTCGGTCGGACCGATGTTCCGGTGGCCGTCGGATCCGCGGTCGCGCGACCGGCTCCGCCCTTTCGCTCCCATGCAACCGGGCTGGCCTGGGAAAGGCTGGGGCCGGCCCCGGTTCCGATCACCGGGTTTCCGGATTTCGAGACGGTCTGGCGGAACGTGCGCGATCAGGCCGACGGACGTGTCCTTTACGTCTGCAGCGGGCCGCTCACGACCCTGGCAAGCCTGCTGGAGCGGGATCCCTCGGCAGCCGGGCGAATCGAATCGGTTGTCTGGTTCGGCACGGTCCCCGATGCTCCGGCTCCCGATTGGAACGCCCGGTGGGATACCGGAGCGGTGCAGATCGTGTGCGCCTCCGGGTTGGCCGTGCTGGCCGTGGGTTACCCGGACGGTGCGGAGCCGCCCGCGATGACCGCGGCCTGGGTCGTGGAGGTGGGACAGGATCGCACACGCTACGGCCGGCTCATTCAGGCGTTGTTCGGGGAGGGACACGGTGCCGGGTTGGCGGGTTCGGGTCACCTGCGGTTCTGGGATGACCTGGTCGCACTCTGGCTGCTCGCGCCCGAAGAGTTCGAAAGTTCGCCGTGCCCCGGCCGACCGCGGTGGCGGATCGTCAGGCCGAAAACACCCGAAGCGGTGCCCGCAACCGTGGCCCGTGTGGCGGGGGAAGCGCCGTTGCACGAGACGGTGATCTGGAGCCGGTTCCCATCAGCCGACGAGCTTCTGCGGCCCGACGTGCGGCAGTTGGCCCGCGCCATCCAGCAGAGGCACGGGTGGGAGGAATGGAGGCTGGTGGTGCTGACGTCGGAGTTGCACCGCCACCTCGGCACCTGGTCCATCCTGGGGGCCAAGATGGGTTTGCACGCCCGCGAACGATGGGGCGTGGGTCGGGACGCGCTGCAGGTCGAAAGTTACGCCGGGTTGCGCCCGCCCTTGAGCTGCGTGAATGACGGCCTGCAGGTGGCCACGGGGGCCAGCCTCGGTCGGGGCACGATCCGGGTGGCCGACACCGATGCGCCGCGTTGCGAGGCCGTCTTTGTTCATGAGGGACGCCGGTTGCGGCTGCGACTGCGGCCCGATCTTGCTTCGGCGATCCAGCGAGAGCTGGACGAGCTGCTTCGGGAACACGGAGGCTTGACACCCTCCTATTTCGAGGCCGTGCGGGCCGCAGCCCTGCGACACTGGCTCGAAATGGATCGGCATTCGATTTTTGAGGAGGCACCCGAACCGGCGCCGCACCCTCGACCCTGACACTCCGCCCGCCGGCCGCACCCCAATCCGCCAGCAGGCCGGGTTTGTCCCGTTCGCCCGCCCCCGCCAAAAGCGTTGACCCGGGCGGGTGGCGACTTATGTTTGGCATGAACCTGCCTGTTGGGCGGTGCCTTCAAACAGCCGGGCCCGGGTGGACGGCGGTTCGAAGGCGCCGGCACAGGCACAAGCGCGCCGGCCACGGACCGGCGCACAGAACCGGTGAGTCCTCGAACCCAGGGCCGATGGTGGCCATGCCTGTCTCTGACGGGATGGATCGCCCTTTCTTTGCTGGCCACATCGAGCGCCGTCGCCTCGGTGCGCTTCAACCGGGACATCCGGCCGATCCTCTCCGATCATTGTTTCCACTGTCACGGTTTCGATGCGAATCACCGGAAGGCGGATCTCAGACTCGACACATTCGAAGGCGCCACCGCAGCGCGCAAGGGGCGTCCGGCCGTGGTGCCCGGCCGGCCCGAGGAGAGTGAGCTGTGGCACCGAATCACGGCCAACGATCCGGCCGACCGCATGCCGCCGCCGGACTCGGGCCACGCGCTGACGCCGGCGCAGATCCGCCTGCTCCGCCAATGGATCGCGGAAGGTGCGCCCTATGAACGGCACTGGGCCTTTGAACCGCCCCGCCGCCCGCCGTTGCCCGAGGTGCGGCAGGCGGATTGGCCGCGCAACGCGGTGGATCGGTTCGTCCTGGCACGGCTCGAGAAGGAGGGTCTCGAGCCCTCGCCGGAGGCGGACCGGGTGACGTTGATCCGGCGTGTGAGTCTGGATCTGACCGGCCTGCCGCCCACACCGGAGGAGGTGGACGCGTTCGTTCGGGATGAGCGGCCCGACGCATATGAACGGCTGGTGGACCGGCTCCTGGCCTCGCCGCGATACGGCGAGCACATGGCTCATTACTGGCTGGACGCGGCCCGTTACGGCGACACCCACGGGCTGCACCTGGACAACGAACGATCCATGTGGGCGTACCGCGACTGGGTTGTTTCGGCCTTCAATCGCAACCTGCCCTTCGACCGGTTCACCATCGAACAACTGGCGGGGGATCTGCTTCCCGAGCCGAGCCGGGACCAGCTCATCGCCAGTGGATTCAACCGATGCAACGTCACCACCAGTGAAGGCGGGGCGATCGAAGAAGAGTTTCGCGTGCGCTACGCGGTGGACCGCGTCGAGACGGTGGGCACGGTTTGGATGGGCCTCACGCTGGGGTGCGCCGCCTGTCACGATCACAAGATCGATCCGATCACCCAGAAGGAGTTCTACCAGCTCTTCGCCATTTTCAACAACCTGGCCGAAAACGCGATGGACGGGAACGCCCTGCTGCCGCCGCCCTCGCTGCCCCTGCCCACGCCCGCGCAGGAACGGCGGTTGACGGAACTGACACAGCAACAGACGGATCTCGAAACCGCGCTGGCCCGGCGGGCCGCGCAGCTCGTCTATGAGGACCCGGCACTCTCACCCGAACCGCCCCGACCGGTGCCAACCGAGGTTTTGTGGGTGGACGACGAGTTCCCGCCGGGAGCGGAACCGCGGGTCAACGAGGGCAACCTGCCGCATCGCTGGATCAGCGCCGGAGAGGGACCGGTCCACCGCGGCCGGCGCAGTCTGCTGAGGGCAGGGTCGGGATTGCACCAGACGTATTTCCCGACCTGCAATCGGCCACTGGCACTGGGTGTCGACACCATCCTGTTCGCACATGTTTACCTGGATCCGAAGGCGCCGCCCCGGGCCATCATGCTGCAGTTCCACGTGGATGGTCAGTGGTCCAAACGCGCCAACTGGGGAGATCCGGGCGCCATTCCCTACGGTCGCTCCGGCACGACCGAGAAACTTCAACGCGGTGACCTGCCCCCGACAGGGCGCTGGGTGCGACTCGAAGTGCCCGCTTCCGAGCTGGGCCTGACAGCCGGAGCACGGATCACCGGCCTTGCCTTCACCCAGTTCGACGGACGCGCCTGGTGGGATGCCGCCGGTGCGGTGACGGTTCATGATCCCGCACGCGACCCGGCCCGCTCGCTGCAGGCGTGGTGGGAAGGAGAACGGGCCCGGGCGCGCGAATCCAAACTGCCGGAGGCATTGCGCAAGCTCCTCGACCGGTCCTGGTCCGACCTTCCCCAGACGGAACAGGACCGCGTCCGTGCGCATTACCTGGACCGGGTGTATGAAGGAGACGAGGAACTGGCGCAGTTGCGCCGCCAACTCGCCGAGGTACAAGAGCAAAAGGCCCAGCTGGAGAAGCAGATCCCCGGCACGCTGATCGCGCGTGAACTCGAGGTGCCGCGTCCGGCCCACGTGCTCATCCGCGGTCAGTATGACCGACCGGGCGAACCGGTGGGCCCGGGCGTGCCGGCCATCCTCCCACCGCTGCCCCCGGCGGAAAAGACCAACCGCCTCACCTTTGCCCGGTGGCTCGTCAGCCCGGAACACCCGCTGACGGCGCGCGTGACGGTGAACCGGTTCTGGCAGCAACTCTTCGGCATCGGATTGGTGCGAACCAGCGAAGACTTCGGCCTGCGCGGTGAATGGCCGTCACATCCGGAGCTGCTGGACTGGTTGGCCGTGGAATTTCGGGAAAGCGGCTGGGACGTCAAACGGCTGCTCCGGCTGCTGGTGACCTCCGCCACTTACCGCCAGAGCTCCCGGGTGACGCCCGAGTTGCTGGAACGCGATCCGGAAAACCGGTTGCTGGCCCGGGGACCGCGTCACCGGCTGGACGCCGAGGTGGTGCGCGACAGTGCCCTCTTCGTTAGCGGCCTGTTGAACCTGGAAATGGGTGGCCGGGGTGTGCGGCCCTACCAGCCGCCGGGGATCTGGGAGGCCGTGGGTTACACCACCAGCAACACCGCGCGTTACGAGCAGGATCACGGGGCCGCGCTCCACCGTCGCAGCCTGTACACCTTCTGGAAACGCACGGCGCCGCCGCCGTTCATGGTGTTGTTCGACGCTCCCTCGCGTGAACAGTGCGTGGTGCGCAGGGACCGCACCACCACACCGTTGCAGGCCCTGGCGCTGATGAACGACGTGCAGGTGGTCGAGGCGTCGCGCCATCTCGCCGCCCGAATGTGGCGGGAAGGCGGCTCAAATGACCCCGCCCGGCTGCGGCACGGATTCCGGCTCGTGACCGGGCGCGAACCCTCGGCGGAAGAGGCGGCGATCCTGGAGGAAAACCTCGGCCGGCAACGCGCACGATATCAGAACGACCCGGAAGCCGCACGGGCACTCATGCGCGTGGGTGAATCACCCGCGCCGGAGGATATTCCTGCCACGGACCTGGCCGCCTACACGCTGGTGGCCAACCTGCTGCTCAACTTGGACGAGTTCCTCACGAAGAACTGACACCAGTTCACCGGCAACTCCATCGCCTCACCCGACCATGAACCCACTGGACGAATTCACCCGACGTCTCACCCGACGCGCCTTCTTCAAGACCACCGGTCTGGCGGCCGGCCGCATCGCGTTGGCGACCCTGATGCTGCCCGAGCTGTTGCGCGGCGCGCCGTCCGACCGCGGCCGCGCCCATCCCGGGCTGCCGGGCCTGCCCCATTTCAAACCGCGCGCTCGGCGTCTCATTTACCTGTTCATGAACGGGGCGCCCTCCCAGCTCGATCTGTGGGATTACAAGCCCCGCCTGCAGGAGTTGTATGACACGGACCTTCCGGATTCGGTCCGCCAGGGTCAGCGACTGACCACGATGACCTCCGGGCAGAAACGCTTCCCGGTGGCGCCTTCGGTGTTCCGCTTCGCGCAACACGGTCGCAGCGGCATCTGGGTGAGCGAACTCTTGCCCTGGACGGCCCGTGTGGTGGACGACCTTTGCGTGATCAAAACCGTGCACACCGAGGCCATCAACCACGACCCCGCCGCAACCTATCTCCTGACCGGGAGCCAAATCCCGGGCCGCCCCAGTCTGGGCGCCTGGATTTCCTACGGCCTGGGCAGCGAGGCCGACGATCTGCCGGCCTTCGTGGTCATGACGCCGCGCTGGTCGTCCAAACGCGACGCTCAGGCCCTTTACCAGCGCCTCTGGGGTGCCGGGTTCCTGCCGGCCAAACACCAGGGCGTGGCCCTCCGATCCGTGGGTGATCCGGTGTTGTTCCTGAACAACCCGGACGGAGTGGACGCGGCCACGCGCCGGCATATGCTCGACGGGCTGGCCCAATTGAACCAGATCGCGTACGAACGCCAGGGCGATCCCGAGATTCAGACCCGCATTGCCCAGTACGAAATGGCCTTTCGTCTCCAGAGTTCGATCCCGGAACTGACGGATTTGTCGGGCGAACCGCAATCGGTGCTGGACCTGTACGGGCCGGAGGTGGCCGTACCCGGCACGTTTGCGGCCAGTTGTCTGTTGGCGCGCCGGTTGGTGGAACGTGGTGTGCGCGTGGTCCAGATTCTGCACCGCGAATGGGACACCCACGAGAACCTGCCACGCGACCTGTCCCTGCAATGCCGCGACATTGACCGCGCCTGTTACGGCCTTATCACGGACCTCAAACAGCGGGGATTGTTGGAGGACACCCTCGTCGTCTGGGGCGGCGAGTTCGGTCGCACCGTCTATTGCCAGGGGGAACTGAGCCGGACCAACTACGGTCGGGACCATCACCCGCGCTGCTTCACCATGTGGATGGCCGGCGGCGGTGTCCGCGGCGGGCTCGTCCACGGGGAGACCGACGATTTCAGCTACAACATCGTGCGCGATCCCGTCCACATCCGCGACCTGAACGCCACCATCCTGCACTGTCTGGGCATTGACCACCGGCGGCTCACCTACCGGTTTCAAGGCCTGGATCAGCGGCTCACCGGCACGGAGGAAGCCCGTGTCATCCACGGGATTCTGAGTTAAAAGTGGGGCATGGACACGGTGGATTGGACCCTCTTTCTGGGCCGGTGGCATCCCGTGCTGGTTCATCTGCCCATCGGGCTGGTGCTGGGTCTGCTGTTTCTGGAAATCGTGGCCGCGTTGCGCCCGCGAAAGGCCGTGGTCCGCGCCGCGGCAGGCCCGTTGCTGATCCTGCTGGTCCCCTCCACGCTGGCGGCCGCTCTCTGCGGTTGGTTGCTTGCCGGCGCGGGAGGATACGACGCGGAGCTGCTGCGACTTCACCGCCTCACCGGGCTGGCGGTGGCGGCGCTGACCGTGCTCATGGCGGTGGCCCATGCCTTCCGCCGGTCCGGTTGGTACCGGTTCCTGCTGGTGGTGTGCGCGCTTGCGCTGGTCCCTGCCGGACACTACGGCGGGTCGCTCACCCACGGCCGCGATTATCTCGCGCGACATGCTCCCTCCTGGCTCAAACCGCTCCTCGGAGGCAGGACTGGTGCCGGGCCGGCGACCGGACCGGCGCCGCTCGACCCGGCTGCGTTTGATCTCTACCAACACGGGATCCAGCCGGTGTTCGATCGGTACTGCATCAGCTGCCACGGAAGCGAAAAGGCCAAGGGAGGTCTGCGTCTGGACCACGCGGCCGGCCTATGGATCGGCGGCGATTCCGGCCCGGCCATCGAACCGGGCCGGCCCGAGGCCAGTCTCCTGCTCAAACGCATGCGCCTGCCGCTCGATCACGACGAACACATGCCCCCGGAGGGCAAACCCCAACCCGACCCCGCAGACCTTGAACTGCTGGCCTGGTGGATCGCCCAGGGTGCCCCCACCAATCGCACCCTCGCAGAACTGACCCCGCCGGCACACCTCCTGGAACGGTTGCGCGCCCTTCCGGCGCCGACCGGTTCCGCCCCTGCCTCCAACGCCCCGCAACCGCCCTCCGCACAAACGCCCGATCCTTCCAGGATGCCGGGGCCGGAGCAGATCCATGCCGAACTCGACCGGCCGGGTGTCGCCATCGCCGCCCTGGCCGCGACCGAACCCTGGCTGCAGGTCAACGCCGCGCCGGCCGGGGCCCGTTTCGACGACGCTGCACTGGAGCGGCTCATCGCCCTCTGCGGTCCGCGCATCCGGTGGCTCGACCTGGGCGGCACGGCGGTCACGGACGCCGGGCTCCGTCATCTCCGGGGTGCGCCCCACCTGGAACGGCTCCGCCTCGACCGCACCCGCGTCACCGACGCCGGCCTGGCCGAATTGCGCGGCCTGACAGAACTGACATCGCTCAATCTCTACGGCACCGCCGTGACCGAGACCGGCGTCGCCGGCCTGCTCCGCCTGCCCCGACTGCAACACCTCTACCTGTGGAAGACAGAAGTGACGTCCGACGCCGTGGCACGCCTGCTCGCACAGGCCGCAGACCCCACAGGGGCACAGGACCGCACCGCGGCAGCGGCAGGGACCCGCAGCTTGTCCATCGAACTCGGCCCACCAACCGGGGGTGTGGAACCGGTGGCGGGCGTTCCCATCAACACGATTTGCCCGGTGTCGGACAAACTGGCCGATCCGAAGCGCACCCTCTGGCACGAAGACAGGCTGGTCGCCTTCTGTTGTGACGACTGCCGCGAAACGTTTCGCAGGGAACCGACCCGGTTCACCGCCCGTCTGGCCCAACTGGCTCAACCGCCCCCCGGCCAACTGGCCCAACCCCCCTCCAACCCACTCTGTCCGGTGTCGGGCAGGCCGGCGCGGAAGGACATCACCGTCGCGCACGACGGACGTCTGGTGGCCTTCTGCAGCGAGGCATGCCGCGACCGGTTCGCGGCCGGGCCCGGCGCGTTTCTCGCCCGACTCGCATCCGGGGATTGACGGGGCATCCGCGCCAGGAAATCGGCTTGTCGCCATGTCGGCTCCCGGTTACACCCCGGCGCATGGGCCTGAGCACTGACGTCCGGCCGGTGGCGGCCGAGTTGTATTTCCTCCCCGTGACGACCCGGGTACCGCTGAAGTTCGGCACCGAAACCCTCACGTCCGTGGTCTGCGCCCGCACACGTGTGCGCGTGGCGGATCGCCAGGGTCGCACGGCGGACGGCTGGGGCGAAACCCCGCTGAGCGTGCAATGGGTGTGGCCCGGTGCCACGCCCTGGCAGGAACGTCTGGAGACGCTGCAGCAGTTCTGCCGTGAACTGGCGCCGCTCTGGGCCGCCATCCGCGTGGAAGGCCATCCGCTGGAAATCGGTCACGCCTTCCTGGAAACCGTCCTGCCGGGATTCTGGCGCGGGTTCAATCAGCGTCACCGTCGGGGACGGGAGCCGATGCCCTGGCTGGCGGCCCTGGTTTGCGTCTCCCCGTTCGATCTGGCCACTTATGACGCGTTCGGACAGTGCGTCGGGAAATCCGTGTACGAAACCCTCGGCCCTGCATTCCTCAACCACGACCTGGCGCGGTATCTTCAGCCGGCCCCCGGAGCCCCGGTGGATTTTCGGGGGCGACACCCTTCGGACTTTTTCCTGAGGGAACCCCGTCGCCGGCTGCCGGCCTGGCACCTGGTGGGTGGGGCGGATCCGCTGGAGCGAGCGGACCTGAACGGATCGGAGCCGTCGGACGGGCACCCGGTGTTGCTGCCGGATTGGATCCGCCGGGACGGACTCCGATGTCTGAAGGTCAAACTTCGCGGCAACGACTCCGCCTGGGACTACGAACGGCTCGTTCGCGTGGGCCGGATCGCGCTGGCCCAGGACGTGCACTGGTTGTCGGCCGATTTCAACTGCACCGCACCCGACCCCGCCTACGTGAACGAGATCCTCGACCGGTTGCGCGACGAGTATCCGCGCCTCTACGGCATGCTGTTGTACGTCGAACAACCGTTCCCCTACGACCTGGAGGCGCACCCGTTCGATGTGCACGGCGTATCGGCGCGCAAACCGCTCTTCCTGGATGAAAGCGCCCATGACTGGAAGCTCATCCGTTTCGGCCGCGCCCTGGGCTGGAACGGCGTGGCGCTCAAAACCTGCAAGACGCAGACGGGGGCGATCCTTTCGGCCTGTTGGGCGCGCGCACACGGCATGGCCCTGATGGTGCAGGACCTGACCAATCCCATGCTCGCCCAGATCCCGCACCTCCTGTTGGCGGCGCACCTGCCCACCCTGATGGGCGTGGAAACCAACGCCATGCAGTTTTACCCGGCCGCCTCGGCCCCGGAAGCGGAGGTGCACCCCGGGGCTTACCGCAGACAACACGGCTGCGTGGACCTGTCCACCCTGCACGGACCCGGGTTCGGGTACCAACTGGAGCGGATCCGGCGGGAACTGCCCGTGCCCGCGGTCTCGTGCGGTTTCTGAGGGCGCTCAGCGGCCGCGCGCCCGCGCACGTTTGCCGGCCGGTGCCCGGGCTGTCCGCCCTTCCGCAACCTCGAGCAGACTGCGCGCGTGCCGCAGCGCCTCTTCAGAACGGCCGCCCAGCATGCGGGCCAGCTCCTCCGCCCGCCCGGCTGCGTCGAGTCGCGTCAGTTCCGTGTAGGTCCGGCCCTGGCGCACGGTCTTTTGCACCCGCCAGTGCTGCGTGGCAGGTGCGGCCACCGGGGCCAGATGGGTGACGCACAAGACCTGCCGGTGAGCCGCGATCTCCCGCATCTTGGCCCCCACGGCGTGCGCGGTTTCCCCGCCCACGTTGGCGTCCACCTCGTCAAACACCAGCACCGGAATCTGGTCCTGCGCCGCCAGGACGGTCTTGAGCGCCAACATGACCCGCGCCAGCTCGCCGGATGAAGCAATGGCGCGCAAGGGCCGGGGCGGTTCACCCGGATTGGGAGCGAACAGGAACTCGACACGGTCCCAACCGGCGGGCGAAGGCGGCGGTCCTTCACCCGCCGTTTCGAGCTGCGACTCCAACCGGACCTCGAAGTGACACTGTTGGAACCCGAGGTCTTCCAGGTGCCGGCGGACGGCCCGTTCCAGGCCGGGGAGAGCGGCGCGACGGCGCGCATGCAACTCCGCACCCAGCTCGCGGAGGCGGCGGTCCAGGGCGGCCAGCTCCGATTGCAGCCGGGCCAGTTCCGTCTCGCGCTGCTCCAACGTGGCCAGTTGTCGGGCAGCCTCATCCCTGAAGGCCAGGATGTCGGCCACCGTGCGGCCGTACTTGCGCTTCAGACCCTGCAGCAGGTCCAGTCGCTGTTCCACCTCCTCCAACCGCCGTGGATCCAGTTCCAGGCGATCGGCATACCGGCTCAGTTCCTGCGCCAGCCCCTGCCACTGTTCGACCGCGCGCGAGTGCCATTCGATCCAGTCGCCGGTCTGGGGATCGAGCCGTTGCAGCTCCTGGAGGGCGCGGCCCACCACGCCGGCCTGGTTGAGAATGGATTGCTCGCTCTCGGTGAGGACGTCGAGAGCCGCGCGCGTCAGCTGGAGCAGGCGCGCCGCGTTGCTGAGCCGTTGATGAGCCGCCTGCAACGTCTCCTCCTCGCCCGGTTGCAGCGCCGCCTCGGTGATCTCCCGGACCTGATGCCGTAACAGATCCAGTTGCCGCGCATACGCGGCTTCGTCCATGACCAGCTCCGTCCTGGCCCGCTCCAGTCGGGCCCGTTCGGCACAGGCCCGCGCAAAAGCCGTGCGGAGCTCTTGCAGGCCGGCGTGGGCATCCACCAGGTCCAACTGCCTGGCCGGATGCAACAATGACTGGTGATCGTGCGGGCCGTGAATGTCCACCAACCGGTCACCCAGTTCCTTCAAGACCGCCAGTGGAGCGGGCGATCCGTTGACGAACTGGCGGTTGGCGCCGGTGGCGGTGACCGTCCGCTTGAGCAGCAGCCGACCCTCCTCGCATGGTTCCAGGCCCCGTTCCGTCAACCAGGGGTCCAGCGGCTCCGGCAGATCCCGCACGTCGAAGACCGCCTCCACGGTGGCGCTCTCGGACCCGCTGCGCAGCAGCGACCGGTCGGCACGCTCTCCCAGCACCAGTTCCAACGCACCGATCAAAAGCGACTTCCCCGCGCCGGTCTCGCCGGTGATCACGTGGAGACCGGGACCCAACTCCCACGTCAGGTCTTCCACCAGGGCAAGGTTTTTGATGCGCAGCGTGATCAACATGCTAACTTGAAATCCCAACGGCAGGTCGGTCGCCGCACCGGCCCGCCACCGGACCCCGTCTCATTCAAGGGGGGCTGCTCCGGTTGGCAAACGAAAAATGGAACGATGACGTTCGAACTGATCGTACTGGGCTCCGGCACTTCCCAGGGAGTGCCCATCATCGGCGCGGACTACCCGCCGGAGTTCCTTGCCAATCCGCGCAACCACCGGACCCGCTCGGCCATCTACGTGGCCACGCCGAAGGTCAAACTCGTCGTGGACACCCCGCCGGAGTTCCGCCTCCAAATGCTGCGCGAAAACATCCGGTGGCTCGACGCCGTCCTCTTCACCCATGGACACGCCGATCACATCATGGGCCTGGACGACTGCCGCCGGTTCTGCGACCTGCGCGGCGGCCGGCCCCTGCCGGTCTACGCCGACCCGGTCACCATGGCCGACCTGCGCCGCGTCTACGCCTACGCCTTTCATGACGGGCCCTGGCCCAGGGGCTATTTCATGCCCGAACCACACGTGATCGAGGGCCCCTTCGACCTGGGTGACCTCCACATCACGCCCCTGCCTCTGCCCCACGGCCGGTTCACCACAACCGGTTACCTCTTCGAACAGGGCGGGCGCAAACGCCTGGCCTACCTGAACGATTGCAACGCCGTGCCCCCGGAGGTGATCGAACGCGTCCGGGGTGTCGAAGTGGCCATGCTCGATGCCCTTCGGTTTCGGCCCCACCCCACGCACATGTGCCTGGACGAAGCGCTCGCCGCCGCCCGCCGGATCGGCGCCAACCGCACCCTGCTTACCCACCTCACCCACGATTACGACCACGACGTGGTCAACGCCGACCTGCCTGCCGGAGTGGAACTCGCCTACGACGGCATGCGCATCCTGCTGGGCACGCCCGCGGAAAACATCTCCAACCCGGCCTCCCACCATGAAACCGCACGTTGCTAATGCCCCGGCCGGGGCAGCGCCCGTCCTGCGTCGCCACGGACGGGCCCTCGCATGGTTGACCCGGTTGCTGGCCCTGACCGCCACGTGGCTTCTGCCCCCGGCGGCGCAGGCAACGGAGGGCGATCAGGTCATCGTCGTGTACAACAGCGCGGTCCCGGAAAGCCGCGCCGTGGCCCTCCACTACGCCGAACGCCGTCAGGTCCCGCCATCCCAGATCTTCGGTTTCAAACTCTCCACCGGCGCGGAAATGTCCCGTGCGGAGTACCGTGACCTGCTGCAGCAGCCCCTGTTGACCGCACTGACCAACCGCGCCTTGTGGGAGATCGGCGAGGTGCCCGCCCGGGACCCCTCGCCCGGCACACCCCTCCGCCGCGGCGTGGTCCGGTCCCGCATCCGCTACGCCGTCCTCTGCTACGGCGTGCCGTGGCGCATCAAACCCGACACCGGCCTGTACGAGCCCGAAACCGAAACGCTCCGACCCGAACTTCGCCGCAACGAGGCCGCCGTGGATTCGGAGCTGGCCTGCCTGCCGCTGGCCGTGAGCGGCTACCCCCTCATCGGCCCCTACGTAAACCCGCTCTACGGCGTCACCAACGGCGCCCTCCTCCACCCCACCAACGGCATCCTCCTGGTCAGCCGCCTCGACGGCCCTTCACCACAAACCGCCCGCGCACTCGTGGACAAGGCTCTCGAAGCCGAACGCGACGGCATGTGGGGACGCGCCTACTTCGACTGCCGCGGGACGGTCGAACCCGGACTCCAACCGGGCGAACAGATGCTCCGCCAGGCAGCCGAAATGGCCCGGTTGCTCGGCCTGCCCACCGTCCTCGACACCAACGAGGCGGTCTTTCCCTCCACCTTCCCCCTCAGCCAGATCGGCATCTACATCGGTTGGTACGCCGAGAATGTCGCCGGAGCACTGGCACGACCCCGGGTCGAGTTCCTGCCGGGCGCCTTCGCCTATCACCTCCACTCCTACGCCGCCGCAGATCTCCGCAGCACGGACCGGTACTGGGTGGGGCCCCTCCTGCACCGCGGTGCCACCATCACCATGGGCCCCGTGTATGAACCCTACCTGGGCGGCACACCCGACATGACCATTTTCATCTCCCGCTTCGTGCTCCAGGGATTCAGCTTCGGCGAGGCCGCCTGGGCCAGCCAACCAGCCCTGTCCTGGCAGATCACCGTGGTCGGCGATCCGCTCTACCGCCCCTACGGGCGCTCCCCCAGCGCCCTCCACGCCGAACTCGAATCCCGCGGATCCCCGTTGGTGGCCTGGTCCCACCTGCGACTCGTGAACCTCAACCTCGCACGCGGAACACCCGTGGCGGAAATGGTCCACTACCTCGAACAATGCCCCGTCACCCGGCAGAGCGCCATCCTCACCGAAAAACTCGGTGACCTCTATGACGAACAGGGCAAACCCCACTCCGCCGCCCTCATGTGGCAGCGTGCCCTCAGCCTCGACCCAAGCCCCCAACAACGGCTCCGGCTCCTCCTCCGCCTGGCCGAGCGCTACGAACAGCTCGAACAATGGAACGACGCGTACGAAACCCGCCGCACCCTTCTTCAAGACTACCCCGACCAGGTGGACAAGGCCCTCCTCTACAGCAAACTCGCCAGCCTGGCCGAGCGGCTCGACAAGCCCGAAGAAGCTCGGCAGTACCGCAAGCTTTGGGAGGCCATGCAGCCCCCCGCCACCAACTCCGTCCCCTCCAGGGCACCCTGATCCCACCGACCGCCGCCTGCGGGCCCGGGACGCATCAGCGCCGCATCCCTCCGCCCGTTTCCTTTCCCCTCACACGCCCCCCGACGACCTCCTTCCACATGGGGGCCCGCGCAACCGCACAGCCCCGGCCACGCAGGTGTTGACCCCGGCCCCGGCCCTCGAGCCGGACTTGTCCCCACCTTGCAACCGCCGCTCCCCAAGCCCCGTCGCCGTCGCCCCAAACCCGCCCCGCCCGCGCCCCGTGCCCGATACCAGACCGCCCCGCAGCCCCGACACCCCGACATGCTCGAACCCCGCCGGCATGATCTTGACAGTGTCAAATAGTGTCGTATATTCGCCCGTGATGAGCAACGAAACTGCCGGGACGCAAAGGTGGACCCTGACCGAACTGGCACAGCAGAGTGGTTGTCCGGCTCGGACGATCCGTTACTACATTGCCCGCGGTCTGATCCCGCCGCCTCACAAGGCCGGTCCCGGCGCTCATTACGGGCCCGAACATCTGGAGCGCCTCCGCCAAATCCGGGCCTGGCAGGCCCGGGGACTGACCCTCGCCGAGATCGGACTCCGCCTGGCTGAACCGGGGCCGGACCGGCCCGCCGCCCTCGAACCGGTTGGTTGCTGGGCCTTCGCGGTGGCGCCGGACGTGACGGTGTATGTGCGGGCCGACGTCGCGCCCTGGCGTGCGCGACTGATTCGCCGGGCCTTGGAGGAACTGGCCGGGCGACTGGCGTCGAACCCCCAGCAAAAGGAGGCATCCCATGCAAACCATATCTGACACGATCCCCTACGATGTGCGGGACGCCCGCACCGGGCGGTCGTTGCGACTGACCCTCCAACGACTCTGGCTGACGGGACGGGTTTTGCCCGTGGGCGCCGAGTTGCGCGTGCAACACGGCTTCCAATCGGGCGAGTCCGGGCCGGTCGAGGTCGTCTACGCCTTCGCACTCCCGCGGGATGCAGCGCTGCGCCGGTTTCGCATCCGCGGGGAGGGATGGTCCGTGGACTCGGACTTGCGACCGCTGCGCGAGGCGGAGCGGCTTTACGAACAGGGGATCTCAGCCGGGCACATGGCGGCCTGGGTCCGCTCGTACCGGGACGGCGTGGTGAACCTCACCCTGGGCAATCTGCGGCCCGGGGCCATGGTGTGGGTGGATCTCGAATTGTTGGCCGGGGTGGACCTCTACGACGACGGGTGGCGGTTCCGCTTCCCGTTCACATTGGCACCCACCTATCACCCGGGGGCCCGGACCATCAGTCCCGCGCCCGGGATGGGCGAGCTGGAGCTGCCGCCGGAATTCGGCGACGTGCTCCTGCCGCCGTGGATGCGCGACGCCACTCAGCTTCACAAGGTCGGGTTCGACCTCCAGTTGGTCCTGCCCGCGCCGCTCCGCGAAGTTCGCTGCCCTTCGCACCGCATCGTGGTGGACACCTCGACTCCCCGACAGGCACGCGTCACCCTGGCCACCGAGACCGAGGTGCCGAACCGTGACCTCGTGTTGGAGGCGCGTTTCGCAGGCGAACTGGAAGGACTCGTGGGCGGAATCGCTGACCGCACTGCGGGCGGCTTTGCCCTGATGATCCCCTCCACGCGCTTCACCCGGGCTCATGCCCGGGCGGATGAGCGGCCGCGCCGGGTCGTTTTCGTTCTGGACCGGTCCGGATCCATGTCGGGCGAGCCCCTGACGCAGGCCCGTCGGGCGGTGGAAGCCTGCCTGGGCGCCTGCACCGACCGCGACCTCTTTGGCGTGGTGGCTTTCGACCACACTGTCGAAAGTTTCTCCGACACACTCGTGTCGGCCGACCGCTGCCAACGCGACCGCGCGCAAGCCTGGCTGGCGGGCGTGGCAGCAGGGGGTGGGACCGAGCTCCTGGCCGGGATCCGGGCCGGCGCGGCTCTCTTGGGCCCGGAAGGCGGCGATCTGCTCGTGCTGACGGACGGCCAGGTGGCCGGCACCGAGGACATCCTGCAGTCCCTGCCACAGGGGCGCGTGCGCGTCCATTGTCTGGGCATCGGCACGGCTAGCCAGGACCGGTTCCTTGCCCTGCTGGCGCGTCGGACAGGAGGGCGGTCGAAGTTCCTGACCCCGTGCGAACGGGTGGACCTGGCAGTCTTGGAGCTCTTTGCTTCCATGCAAAGGACCTTTGCCCGGCACCTGCAGGTGCGGCTCGACCCCCACGGGTCCACGTCTGCCCGCCTCACGGCACCCCCTCCCCCCGCGCTCGCTGACGGACAGCCGCTGATCGTGTGGGGCGAGGCGGATGCACCCGGAGAGGTGCGGGTCCGCATCGAATGGGAGAACGGCGCCGGCCATCACCGCCTCGAGGTGCCTGTGACCCTCGGACCGAGTCAGGAAGCCGGGGTCGTCCGCCTCCTTCAAGGCGCCCGCCTGATCACCGACGCCGAGAGCGAAGTTCGGGAGGCCGATCCGGAGAGTGCCACGGATGCGACCGCTCGCGCCGCGTGGGTCCGCTTGGAAGAGCTCAGCCGCCGGTACGGACTGGCGAGCCGCGCCATGTCCCTGGTGGCGGTCGTCCGTCGCCCGGGCGATCAACCCGGGGCCCCACCCCGAACCATCGTCATACCGCTGGGCCTTCCGGAGAGCCTCTCCTTCGACTCGTACTTCCAACCGAACACGCCTGCATTCGCCTCTCCGCCTCCCGGAATGCTCGGGTTCCTGACCACGCCCGCCGCACCCAAACGCCTGCAGGTCCGCAGGTCCATGCGACCTCGAGCCGCGGGGCAAAGGGCAGCAAAGGCACCGACCAATTCCGAAGACCGGTCCTGGGAAGATCAACTCCTAGAGCTCGCAGCCCGGCTCGAGCCCGACGGCGGCCTGCCCGGCGCCGACCCCGAACAGCGTTGGTTCGCCACGGCCCTGGCCTGGCTCTGCTTCGTCGCCGCGTGCGAACGCCTCCAGACCTCCGCCTTCCGCGCTCACACCACGCGCCTCCGGCGCTGGTTGGACCACAGCGAACTCACCCAACACGACCCGTGCAAACGCCGGTGGCTCGATCGCGCCCGGCAGGGAGCCCTTGTACTCCCCGACCCGCAGAGGTGGACACGGAGGTTGCTCCGCGGCGACCGAATCGAGTCCCGGGAATTCTGGAGCCTGTTCGAACACACCTTGTAAGGTGCCCTGCTGCAGGCCACGGGAAACCCATCCCGGCCGCTCTCAGCATCAGACACTCGACCCCTTGACGCGATCCTCCGGACCTCAATCGGCCGTGCCACTTCCGGACACAGCGCCGGACGCTCCCGCCGGACGCTGCCGCCTGCGACTGTGGATCAACAGTAATGCACCTGCCAGCAGGATCGTCGCCGGGGGCACGCCGTCCTTCAGGATCTGTTGCACGACCGGCGGGATGGGAATCTGTTGGTTGATTCCAAATGTACACCCGCACGGTCCGTCATAACGCACCCATACCAGCAGAAACTGGTATCCGATCAACACGCACGCGAACCACAACAAGGCCCCTGCCCGGATGACCAACGGGAAACGCCGCGACCAGGCCAACCCACCCACCAGCATCTCCAACCACGCGGCCACAAACAGCACGCCCCGGTTCGACACAAAGGGAAACAGCGGATTCGCATGGTCCAACCATTCGCTGAAGCGGGCCGGAGTGGTCAACAGACCATGCATCTTCATCAGGCCGAGAAAGAAAAACAGACCCGCCAGCACGCGCAGGATGACATGGGGAACACCCTTCGCCTGTGGGAAGAAGGGCGAACGGTCCGTGGCCTCCGCCGGAGCCATAAAGCATCTACAGATTCAATCGCACTCGTTGGGAAAGCCCCACACCACCGGTGTCTGCGGCGGAAAATCGCACCAACAATCTGTGATCACATCACCCACGCAGGTCCCATGGTACTCATACACCGTCGCGTATGACACGCCGCCGCACCACGGATTGATGAAGTTCTCGCATTGGTATCGGTTCTTGACAACGTACTTGATGCAGAATCCCTCGCACTCCAGATCGTCGTTGAATTCACAGTACTCGTTGATGCTTTCGCTGTCGGCCATCCTGGTGCAGTACTGAAACAGCCCTGCCCACACAACCGTCGCCAGCGTAAGTGCCACACCGATCCCCATCCGCACCATGGGTTTCATGGCAGCTCCTCCGATCTCCACGGTTGAGAACCCGTAAACGTGGCCACACCGCCGGCTCCTCTCATCCCGAGGGCCGCTCACCGCATTCTAGCCTTCCGGTCGAAGGCCCAGCAGCCCGGCCAAAAACCGCCGCATAGTTCGAGACAACAAAGGGCACAGAAAGAGGCCCAGGAACAACACGAGCACCACGCCATATGGCAGGGACGGGCGGGATTGGATTCGCCGGAACGTCGCCTGCTGCTCTTCCCATAAGCGAACAAGTTCAGGATCCCGTGCATCAACGAGCCAGCGCCATCCCTTCATCTTGTATGACAGGGGAACCCCACGCTCGGTGTCCTCGAACCGGTAATCCGAAACCCTCACCGTCTGTTCCTCCCCACCCCAACGGGGCAGCGGATCCAGATGATTCAGCGGTTCTACAAGATCTCCATCATAACTTACAGACCAAAACGGTGCGGACTCTGCCCGGCGCATTTCGGGTCGCATCCCACGGAGCTCGTACACCCACGCCACCGGCACGGCCACACCCGCGCACCTGCCCGTTCGGCTGACCTGCAGGAGGACCGCCGGGTTCGTCTGCGCAACGTCCCGGCCTGGCCGGGACGAAGCCTCCACCGCCAGCGTAAAAACCTCCACTTTGTGGGGGAAGAGCCCCTCCGGTGCGAGTGGACACCATCGGGCCCGTTCGGTGAACGATCCCTCCCCGCTCTTCGGAGCAAACACATTGGGGGGCAGCGGAACGAGCCGCTCCACCGTCGCACCTTGACGGGCCACCCAGGATCCCGAACACCAGGCCCACCACAAACCCCACACCTGAGGCAGTGGGTCCGGCGGCAACTGGCCCGGATACACGCTACCATTCAAAACCGGTCCGCCAGCGCCGAAACCCGGCTTGAGAAACGCCTGAATCACGTAAACATTCGTCCCGTCGCAGCCGTACAGAAACTCCTGTTTCTGCGTCTGGTTCCGCACGTGAATTTTCCACGTGGAACCCAGTATCGAGACCTCCACGCTTCCCTCCCAGCGCGGCGCCTGCGCAAGGGCCGGGCCCGGCTGCACCGAGATGCTTCCAGCAAACCGAAACCCCACGCCACTGTGCACGGCGCGGCCCTCCACCGGTTGACCAAGGCACCCTGCTGAAATCATCATCCATGCAAAGCCAAGAACGCACGGGCTGCACGCCCACAGTGCCCGGCCCTCACCTTTTCCCAGCCCCGCACTCATGGCTGGTCCTCGATCCTACAAGATTCAGCCTCGCATCCAAGCCCTCTGCTGCCTGATCCCGCTCTAAAAGGGCGTCTGCCACGCCCTCCAAGCACCTCATTTATTGGCTCTATACCCTTCCTTTTACCTCATGTTCATGGCCGGGCAAGGAAACAAAAATTTGCATTTTCGGCCATTTCAACACCCTTCCTCCCCACCCCAACCACCTTTGCTTATCCTGCCGGTTTCTCTCCCCTTGGGCCACCAACCCGCAACTGCCCATACGCACGACAAAATGCCGATACACTCACCTATCCCCCACCGACCGGCCACGCCCCAAACCCCACGGCCCCCCTCAACCACTGCCACGCCCGCACCATCCGCCGCCGCCCCAACCACTCCCGAAACCTTTCTCTCCCGCCCCCCTCACACCGCCACTCCAACGTCCACTCGCCGACCCGCACAAGAGCCGCCTTCTCTCTCACACAAACAGCATTTCACCGCCACCTTCAACCGCTCTCCCGCCCCAGCCGGCAGTGCGACCCCCGCCCCTCCCTTCCCGCTCTGCATACCCTTCATTCCACTCGCACTTCACGTCCGTCGCCCCCCGCCCTCATCCCGCGGCCCACGCCCAGCTCACAAGCGCTCCCGCCTCCTTCCATCTCACCCCAACCCCGCCACGCAACCGGACCTCCACGCACTCCACGCTTTCACACGTGCCCACTCGTCACATTGCCCGACTCACAGGACGTCGCACGCTTCACACCCACACCAGGTCACGGCCATGCCGTTGGCCTGATTGCACTGGTTTGACTGCCCACTACATCAAGATGCAACCCGCTTTCTGCCGGCCTTTGACAAGGTATGCAGCAATAAGCAGGCTGGCGCCCATCCAGGCCACGATCATCCAACGCATTACCCTAGGCCTTCGCTCCATTGCCGCTGGCTCGCCGCTCCCGGCAAGACTGCGAACACCCTGAACCTCCACTCCCTTGTTATACACTTTTCGCACACCTTCAATATAGGACGTTCCTGTCTCAAAGTCCGACAGCGATACTTCAAACAGCCTGGTGTCCACCTCGCACGCATACTCCAACCTTGCGAACCGCAGCATGACCACTTCAGGCGCACCCCCTGCCTCCCACCCGAGGCCCGAGCGCGCAAGTTTGGGCTCCCCCTCCACCAACCAGCCAACGCGTCCTCCATGATCGAAGCCCCAGGCCCTCGCTCCCACCACTCTGCCCGTTCCGGGGTCGTGCACACTCATCCAATACACCTTTTCCACGTGTTCTTGATCCATGATTATGCACACCTCGGTCCTTCCGCTTGTGCCTCTTCTCTCAACCACGACAAGGCCCGGACGGTATTGGACAGACCAGCATCCGCTTTCTACCCCTTTCTCCGCCAACCGCCGGAGTCGTTCATCCGTCACATTCACCCCCTCCCACACCCCATCATCCGACGCCCTGGCAGGGCCAATCTTCATCCTCAACCACTCATAGAGAGGCACCACCTCCCAGGCCACTGCAGCCCGCACCATTTCGAACGCCGTGTTCAGCCTGAGCCACACCGGTGGCGGATACTGCCGCACATCCGACACTGAGCAGGTTCTCCGATCGAGGCTGAAGCTCCAGCTTACTCGCCGGGCCGTATCCAACCAAGTGACCTGGGGTCCCCACACCTCGGCCATGCATGGTTCATCTTGCACAATATACTCGTCCTTCCACCAGTCGCCGAACTCTCCCCGCTGTGTCGGACACCACTCCTGCCGGTGCCTGCCATTCCAGCTGTACATTCGCAGAACCCGGTACCGGTACCGGTATGTGCTGCCATCTGTATCCCTCACTGTCTGAAGCACTCGCCATGGTGCCTCCCTGTTTTGGGCGAATGTGCGGCACACGCCATCAAATCCCTCCAGGAGCTGCTTTCGATCCTTTGCCGTCCGCGCACATTCATACAACTGCGTCATAAGCCTTTCCGCGTCGGATCCTGCTTCCAGATTTGCCATGCTGAACCACGCAACCCACATCACCCTTTCAGGCCATTGTACTCCCTGGAAACAAAGCCGGAATGCCCGACAGAGCTGGGCCACCTGCTCGCCATGAGAAGCGCCTGAGGCTACTGCGCAGCACGCAGACAAGCACGCGATGACAGTGATCCGCTGCATCCACAATTTCATACGATACATCTATGTGCAGTATGCGCGCTGCGTTCACCCGGCCGCCTCTTACTGCGGACAGGGTCCTCCCGACACGGCATGGTCATCCTTGTATACGATGCTGATAACGTCGCCCGGACCGCATGTGATAATGGCACAATAGTTGCATGCCGAGAACACAGCCGCCATGTTCGCGGCGATAATGGCCCAGCAGGTGACAATGGCTGCCGGGTTCGTGCAGGCTGCCCCTTCTGCGACACCGGCCAATATGAGCGCAGCCGCACACCCAAGAATGCCCGGCCAGTAATATCTGAATGTACATGCACGCGTGACTTCAAAAGCAACCTTCCCTATGTATTTACATTCCTGGCTGCCCTGCTCAACGTCCAGGCATTCCTTATAACCTGTATAGCTTTTCGCGACGCCCGGGCACGGTATGAGCGGATCGCAATCGCAAGCCACATCAGGTGGCGTCACGATTTCAACAGCGTCATAACATTGCCCGCCCACCCTCACGGGTGATAGTGGCGACACAACCAGTGCACCGCACATTAAGGCAGAGACTGCACGCAATAAACATTTCGTCAACGTAGTCACAACCTGCACTTGTGTGACGGTTTCGTTACGAGACCCTTTTCAGCAACATCGGATCCATCAGCCATGAGGCTGTATCTCGCATTAGCTGCCATGCAGTGCGATGACGCTGTCGGCGACTGTTGACCACAACGGTTTCGAGCCTTGGAGCATTCCCCTCAGTCGGGCACGCTCCGCGCGTGGCCGGCTGCCCTGAACGTGGCGTGGCTTTACGGCTTCCACCGAGCAACCACTTTGTGCCAGAATAGGATTTGAGACGCCGGATTGGTGTATCTCTCCGTTGATGGCCGCGGCTGCCACAGATGCGTCAAATGATCCAAACACCCGCAAGGCCTCTTCCAGCCCATCAACCAAGGCCCCAACTGGTACAACCCACAATTCCCCGCGAAGCAGCCCACCAAAACCAAACACACCACCGCCACCGCCTCGAGCAAACCCACATCCATCGTCAACTGCCCAAACGTCAAGCGACACACTGGCTTTTGCACCCCCAGGACCCGCGCCTTCCCTTCCGCGCTCCTCAACGTCGCCAATACCGTTACCAACAACCACGCTCCCGCGCCCCACACAGAACCACCGCACCTACTTCCCGCTCGCCAGCCGATTCCACACCCCCTGAACCCGCACCGCCTGCACTTTCCGGACCTCAACATCCTCTACCCCGGCACCCATGCTCGTCCTCCATCACTCACAAGGTCCAGCGTCACGCCCCATCCTTCTCCTACCCGATCCCACCCCCAAAGGGCGTCTGCCACGCCCTCCAAGCACCTCATTTATTGGCTTTACACCCCTCTTTTATCTCATGTTCATGGCCGGGCAAGGAAAAAACGTTTGCATTTTCGGACATTTCAACACCCTTCCTCCCCCCCAACCACCTTTGCTTATCCTGCCGGTTTCTCTCCCCTTGGGCCACCAACCCGCAACTGCCCATACGCACGACAAAATGCCGATACACTCACCTATCCCCCACCGACCGGCCACGCCCCAAACCCCACGGCCCCCCTCAACCACTGCCACGCCCGCACCATCCGCCGCCGCCCCAACCACTCCCGAAACCTTTCTCTCCCGCCCCCCTCACACCGCCACTCCAACGTCCACTCGCCGACCCGCACAAGAGCCGCCTTCTCTCTCACACAAACAGCATTTCACCGCCACCTTCAACCGCTCTCCCGCCCCAGCCGGCAGTGCGACCCCCGCCCCTCCCTTCCCGCTCTGCATACCCTTCATTCCACTCGCACTTCACGTCCGTCGCCCCCCGCCCTCATCCCGCGTTACGATACCAGTCCACAAGGCCTCGCACCTCCTTTCTCTGAACCGCCGCCACCACGCACCCGGCTCTCCAGCCATTTCACGGCCTCCGAATCACCCTGCAGCCTCTTCCACCTCCTCCCCACGGAAGCCACATCGCCTCTGTTCAAAACAACGTCCGGCCACGAGCCGGAAAAACCCATCCATCCAAGCCCACGGGTTGTCCGCTCCCTGCACTGTCTTGTTGCCATGCACCGCAGCGAATGGAATTCGAACCACGAAGGCCCGCAAGGGGATCATCATTGTGACGGCCGTACCCGCGCCGGGCTTGAGAAACGCCGCTCAGCCCGATCCGTCGCCACACCTGTCAACCCGGCCCTGGTTTTTCCATTTCGCGCATGCCCTTGGCGCCACTGGAGCTGCCGCAGCAATCAACGTCGCTTGCCATGGACGTGCCGCCTTTGTCGTTCGCGCGGTGCGGCGTGGACCTGCCTGTCCCACATTAGGTTTCTCGCCGGCTGGAGCACCGGGCGCACCACGGTCCGTTGCTGCGGCGTCATGCCCAACATTGGCAACTGAGGCGAATGGTGCCGTCGTTGCGGCATGTTGCCGGCAGTGCATCCGGTTCGAGCCATCGGACTAGTCGCTCGGTGCCTACCTGCACATGGCCTCCGCATTCCTCCTGCGCCGACTCCTTCCAGCCCGAGCCGACATCTGCACTTTTGAATGCCTGCGGCAATAAGATGGCTTACGCTCACGCCATCGCCGCATGGTGGCCCTTCGCCATCCCACGATGTCTAAAAGGCCCGGGTGCACGTTTTTATCTTCTGTGCCTCTTTCCGTGTGGCGCGTCCCGCTCTTACCCTGCACAAGATGCTTTCCATCACGCCAGGAAGCGACCTGGCAAGACGGTTTACGGACTGGCTCCACAACCCCGTTCAGTGTAACATTCGGTTGCTGCCTCGTTGCAGGAAGGCTCGCCACGATTTGCACCTCGGTCGCCGCTTGGATGGACGTGACGACCTTCCCCGCTTGTCCGGCGCCGTGACGCGCTCAGGCAATCCACGCCATCCACGCATTCACGCGCCTTCCATACCCCGCCTTCACAAGGCGAGCTCTCGACCACTTGCTCGATGGGGCTCCCCGTATCGTCCGCCCTCATGGCCCACTTTACACGCCACATGCGCCCCGTCCGCGCTCTATGCCACAAAGCTGCATCGATCGCATCCTTCCGTCCACCCGCACATCACCTCCGAACGCACCTCCACGTCACATCCTCACCCAGGTTCGTCCCTTCACCTCCGCACCGCGGCTTGTGCCCACATCGGACGCCCCGCTCCGGCCCGGAGGCACACGGGTACGTCCACATTCCGATCATCCTGCCCTTCCCGAACCTTTCGACGTGGATGCGATCAACTGTCTTGATCACTCCCGGCCATTGAGCCTTTTCAACGGCGCCCTGGATCCCGGGACGGCAGCCGCGCCGTGCTCCGTGCCGATCCGCCAGCGAACAGGCTTCCTCGGCAATTGTGAATGTTGCCTGACACGGCAGATCCCACACGCAACCCGCTTCAGCTTCCGCCAAGGCCCCAACCGGCGCTCACGCCCCCTCGCGTGCGCGCGCCTCTCCGGCCCTGACCCGTGATCTGCCGAAGCCCTCTGTCGGCATGGCAACAACCCGCCGCAGGTAGTTCCCCGATCAGGCCTGACATACTGGTTTTCTCGCCCCTGGCATTGCCTGTCACTTTGTGCTTGGTCCCCCTGGGGCCATTTGAGGCGGATTTACGCACGCATCGCGTTGCTGAATCTGAAACCCATCATGCCATTGCAGCGCCTCCCTTCAACCGATCGGGCAGGTCGGCCTCCGTTTATGGATGAATCGCTCCACAGGCGGTTCCATAATGTGTGGTCATCCGACGCCTCCCGACTCACCGGCATCGGAGGCTCGACAGGGAGCATTCTGGGGCAAGGCCCTCCCGCTCGGTTTCCGTTCTCATGCGTGCGGACAAGTGGGGTCCGGACTAAGTGACCTCGCGATGAGGCCGGGAGCAAGGGGGTTGTTTTTCGCGCCCCGGTCTGAAGGACAACTGCTCCGCGTCATGTGTGGACATGAGGATTGACGATCCGATGTTCGATCCAGGAGCCGCACGTGGCGTGGCAGCAGTCGGTCGCGGTGGCAAGCGGGGCCTTGTAGGTCTGGAGCGGTGGCGGGTTGGCAAGGCGGCCGGCTGCCAGTTTTGGTTCATAAGACTACCTGGACCGGGCAGCTTCGTCCGGGGGAACAAGTCGGTCAGCCAACGGACAAGAGGCTCGGGCGAGGGAAGACATGGACCGGCGGTGGGGAACCGGGAGCAGAGCGAAAAAGCGAACACGGGCGGGAAACCACTTGCCCGCAGGGTGCGACGCGGCTCAGGTCTGTCCGCTTACAAGAGCGGGCACAATGTTCCGGGCGCGTTCGGACGCGGGCGCGCAGAAGCCCATGAGGCGTTTTGCAGCGTAACTGCTGCCTCTCCGTGGTCAAGCAGGTCAGTTGAGCTGCCTGAGGCTCTCCTCCTTCGGGCTGTCCAGACCGCCCGAGCCGCCGTTCCAATCTCGCAGATCGGATGCACCGGCGCCTGGGATCAATCGCGGTCCCTGACCGGCCCGACCTGTGCGAAACGGCCATGCGAAACAGCGGGGCATCAATTAGGGAGCCAGTCGCCGTCACTCAACCATGGCGGGTCAAACAGCCTTGCAGGAAGAAGGGTCCCCGCGGGATCCGCAGACCCCGCGGGGGCCGGCTTTGGGAAGGAGCTCGCCACGCTCTCCTCCGACCGGCATTGGGCGCGCATGCGCTGCCGGTTCCCCGACGCCGTGTCCCGCTGGGGAGTCATCGGCCGCACGGCGACGGCCGTCCGGAACCTTGCGGTTCGACGGATCTCGAGGGATGGCTTCTGAGCCTCCGGATTTCCGGGCCGCATGTTGGATCGGCCCAGCCGGAGACCCCGGGACGGCGCCCGTGCGAAAACCGGCACGGGCACGGCCCGACGGGATCCGCGCATGCGCCCGCAGGCGACAATTCGCGCTCGATCCCCACGGGTCTCGCCAACCCTCACAGGTTGCCTTTGGTATGGGGGCGGCGGTGGCACCCGGAAACCGCCGTGAACTGCGGCCCGTCAGTGCGGGCATCGCAACACCCCACGATGCCGACCCAGTTTGCCCTTCATGGGCGGGAGCCACGCTCCCTCGGGAGCGTTGCGGCACGCCGCGCCCGGGTGGGTGCTTCGGTCTTGCATCGGCTGGTTACGCAGTAGCAACCGTGGACCCCGTGGGTCACTGCGATTCATCCGGGGCCGGAATCACCCGGATTACTTGACTCGACTCGGGGCACATTCCGGTGCGCCCCTGGCCGCACGGCTCCAAGTTCGCAGTACCGGCAGGTGCGACCCTGCCGGAGGAGCCGGTGAATCCTGCCTCCCACGCCGCCGAGACAGCCCTTGATGGCTCGCCGACCGCGTCAGAGGGGCCGTCTCCAACCAGCGGGAGACGACCTTTCCCCGGTTGCCCGGGATTATCCCTCAGACGACCCCGACCCCCGCAGGGGTCGCCGATCGCCTCTGTTCTTTCAATGAACCGTAACCACTGTAGGTTCCCCTGGGAAAGCCCGCCACACCAAGTTGTTCACCACGTTATTCACCGAGGACCGCATGCCGCCACCGCCTCCCTCTGTCGCAACGCATTCCCGCCCAACGAAACCCAAACCCGCGGACCATCTTGTTCACCGGTCCTTCTCGAAAGACGTGTCCCGGGGTGAACAAGTCGCGCGGGCGAGTTTTTGCCGGACCCGACCCGATCAGCCCGGACTTTCCACGGTCTGCGCCTGGCCGGACAGTTTCCTTTTCCGCCGCAGCGTGGCGAGCCGGGTCCGATCACCATCTGCGAGCCGGCAGAAAGAGCTGTGCGGGAGGGAGGCGTCGCCGTAGGATGATCACCATGCGAACGGCCAGGGTTGTGAGCTTGTTTGTCTGGATGGCGTGCGTGGCCGGTTGGGCGGGTCTCGCGCCGGACGCCGAACCCGGCTCTCCCGTGGCAGGCGCGCCGGATGCGCCGGCCTACCTGTTCAGCACCTTTCGCGAACCCGAGCAGGACGGCCTGCGGTTCGTCTACAGTTGGGACGGCCATCACTGGTCGAATGTCCCCGGCGTATTCCTCCGACCAACGGTGGGTGGAAGAATCCTGCGTGACCCCAGTGTCTGCCGCGGGCCGGACGGAACCTGGCACGTGGTCTGGACCAGCGCATGGCGGGGCGACCGGGGCTTCGGGTATGCGCGATCCCGCGACCTGGTCCACTGGGAAGACCAGCGTTTCATCCCTGCCATGGAGCACGAGCCGGAAACGGTGAACGTATGGGCTCCGGAACTGTTCTACGATGCGCCCCGGGACCGGTTCATCATCGTCTGGGCGTCCACCATCCCGGGGCGGTTTCCCGATCATCTCGAGCCCCGCACGAACAATCACCGTCTCTACTACACGACCACGCGCGACTTTCGCGAGTTCACGCCCACGCGGCTTTTCTGGGATCCGGGTTACAGCGTGATCGATGCGCAGATTGTGTTCACCGATCCCGGCTACGTGCTGGTGCACAAGGACAACACCCGGCCCGAGCGACGCCTGCGGGTGGCCTTCGGGGATTCGCCGCTCGGACCGTGGCGCGACATTTCGCCGCATCTGACCGAGCCGTTCACCGAGGGGCCGTCGGCGCTGAAGATCGGGGAAGACTGGATCATTTACTATGAGGCCTATCGCCTGCGGGAGTATCGGGCCCTGAAGACGCGTGACTTTCGTTCCTTCCGCGATGCCACGCGGGAGATGACCTTCCCGAAACCGATGAAACACGGCACGGCCTTTCGTGTGACCCGGGCGGACGTGGAGCGTGTGCTGCGGGCGGGTGCCGGGGCCGGTCCCTGAGCTCCGGGCCGCGCAGGCGGGCCCTTTTCAAACCAGCGGGCCCAGACGCAGCAACTGCATGACCGGCTCGCCCGTGGTGTCGGAGGCCGCGAGGTCCACGCGCCATTCCGCGACCCAGTCGTTGTGCCCGTCGGGGTCAACCAACATCTGTTGCACCGTCCATGACCGGCCGTCCTCGGCAGGCTGCACATGCGTGTGCCGGCGGTTCCGGGCCTCCGGGTCCAGGCTCAGCCGGAGATGCTCCTGCAGATAGGTCTCGAGGGCGGATTGAAGTCGCGCAGCCGACCATGGGTTGCCCTCGGCGTCGGCCGCCGGGTTCAATTGGGCGAGGGCCGTGTCGAACTGCCGCGTGCTCCACGCCCGCAGGAAGGTGAAGATCCGGTTTCGCACCAGGGCGGTGAACGTGGCCGGGTCGGCCGTCAGCGCGGCGGCGGGGGCCGGAGCGGCAGCGGGTTGGCCGGTGATGCGCGCGCGTTCCTCGGCCACCCGCCGTTCGTATTCCGGGTCCCGCATCTGCTCCCATTCTTCCAGCAGACTGGAGTCCACGGTGCGGATCATCGTGCCGAAGTAGAGTTCCATTTCGCGCACTGCGTCGGTCTTGGCCGGCTCCGGCACGGTCTGTTTGAGCACCTTGTAGACGCTGTGCAGGTGCCGGAGCAGCAGGCCCTCCACCCGCTGCAACTGATAATCGCGGACGTAATCGTCGAACGAACGGAAGGTCTCGTACATCTCGCGCGCGATGCTCTTGGGCCGGATGTTTTCCTGGCCGACCCACGGGTGTCGCTCGGCAAACGCGTTGAAGGTGCCGTAGATAAAATCCCGGTTCGGCTTCGGATACTCCAGCTCTTCCAGCCGTTCCATCCGCTCCTCGTAGGGCACCCCTTCGGCCTTCATGGCCGCCAGCGCCTCGGCTTTCACCCGTTCGAGCTGGCGCCGCAGGATCGGTTCGGGATCCTCGAGAATCGCCTCCACCAGGGACAGCACGTCCAACGCATACTGCGGCGACTGCGGATCCAGAATCAGCAGCGTCTCGAGCAGGTACAGCGAGAGGGTCTGGTCCAGCGAAAAATCCTCCTGCAGTTCCACGTTCACCCGGAGTTTCGGCAGGCCGTTCCCGTCGCGCTCGGAACGGGGGACGATCTCGATCACATTGCGGTTGACCATCGAACGAAACAACTGCCAGGCGCGCCGGAAATGTTCCTTTTTCTGGCGCGGCGAATCGTGGCAGCGCCGGATGATTCGTTGCAGCGCGCGGCAGCCGTCCTCCTCGCGCCGGCTCAGGACGTGCAGGAGCATCCCCGGGGTGACTTGGAACCGCGAGGTCAACCGCTCCGGCGGCGCGGCGATCAATCGTTCGAAGGTTTTCCGGTCCCAACTGATCCGGCCCGGCTCGTGAAGTTTGCGCCTGGCCACTTTCCGCCCGTCCCGCGCCGCCTTTTCCTCCTGTTTCTTCCGCTCGATCACCTCCTCGGGCGCCTGCACCACCACCCAGCCCCGTTCATCGAAGCCCTTGCGCCCCGCCCGGCCGGCGATCTGGTGGAAATCGCGCGCCGTCAGCAGCTTCACCTTTTCACCGTCGAATTTGCAAAGCCGGGTGAACACCACGGTGCGAATCGGGATGTTGACACCCACCCCCAGCGTGTCCGTTCCGCAGATGAGCTTCAGCAGGCCGCGCTGGGCCAGCCGTTCCACCAGCACGCGGTACTTCGGCAGCAGACCCGCATGATGCAGGCCGATCCCGTGTCGCAGCCATTTCCGAATCTCCGGACCGTAGGGGGAGTTGAACCGGACCGTCTCCAGCTCGGCCGCGATCTGTTCTTTCTCGGCCCGCGTGCACAGCGGCAGGCTCATGAAATCCTGGGCACTTTCGGCCGCCTCCGCCTGCGTGAAATGAACCACGTAGATCGCCGCCCTGTCCTCGGCCAGCAACCGTTCGATGGTCTGGGCCAGGGGACGCTCCGACCATTCGTACTCCAGCGGGACCGGCCGTTCGGTCCCGCTCACCGTCACCGTGGGCCGCCCGGTCAGCCGTGTGAGTTCCTCTTCGAAGAATCGCGTGTCACCCAGCGTGGCCGACATCAAGAGAAACCGCGTTTGTGGCAGCGTCAGCAGGGGCACCTGCCAGGCCACGCCCCGCTCGCGGTCCGCATACCAGTGGAATTCGTCAATGACCAGGTCGTCCACCGGCGCACGAGCGCCACGGCGCAGGGCGATGTTGGCCAGGATCTCGGCCGTGCAACACAGGATCGGCGCCTGCCGGTTCACCGAGGCATCTCCCGTGGACAGACCCACGTTGTCCGGGCCAAACTCCCTGCAGAGATCCCGCCATTTTTCGTTCACGAGGGCCTTGATCGGACAGGTGTACACGGCCCGCCGTCCCCGCGCCAACGCCGCAAACAACATCGCCATGGCCACCAGGCTTTTCCCCGAGCCGGTCGGCGTCTGCAGGATCACATTGTGGCCCTCCAGAACCGCCAGCAGCGCCTCCTCCTGCGCCGTATACAAGGTGAGGCCCCGATCAGCCGCATACTCGAGAAACCGGTCCAGCAGGCTCTCGCTGGACACATTGTCCGGATCCCGCACCAACAGATCGTAGAGCGTCACCGCCATGGCCGGATCCGCGTCGCCACTCCCCGCTCTACTGCCCGGGGCCGCCGGCTGCGGCCGAACCGGCCCGCACCGTCCTCGGTTTTCAGCCTGCGCATTCTCACGCCCGCCAATTTGGGGGGCACCGCCTGCGTGGTAAAGCGATTCGCCCGGGTTTCGCGCCTTCCGGCGAAGGATGCCGCTGGGCCGTAAAGAAGCCCTCCACCGGGCAGGGCAAACGGTCGGCTGCGTCGGGCTCACCATCCGGCCATGCCGAACAGCCGAACCCTTGGGGCAAATCCGCCGCACCCTGCCTGGTGTTCAGCGGTCATGCGTCTTGTGGGAGTCTGGCATTTCCCATCGCATCTCGCCCAAGTCCACCTCGGCACCCGGCGGGAGATCCAACCTGCGCTGGAACACCTGCTCGAGGATCTCCATGGAACTGTTCGGCAGCTTGGTCGGGATGCACACCTGGACGATGGCCGGTCCCGGAGGAAACCGCTTCACTTCGAATCGCCCGGATCGGTCGGGCACGATCAGCGGAGCACCGAATCCGGCGTTCTCCAGACGTTCCCAGGTGCCGGTGCGCCGGATCCACACAAAAACCGCTCCCTCGTAGTCCGTGGGGCCGACCACCCGACCCTGCACACGCGCCCATGGGCGCAACCGCACAACCACGTTGGACCCGGCTTCGGCCCGGTCCACACATGCAAACCCGGCCTCGTTCAGCACGATCAAACACCAGTCACCATTCCGGGGTTCAAGCTCGAATCGCCCCTGCTCGTCCGTCACGGCCCGGATCACCCCCGCGCCGACCCGTAACGTGAGTTCCTCCCAGCTCACCATCCCCCGGTCGCCCGGCGCCAGACACCAGACCGCGGCACCTTTCACCGGCCGGGCTTGGTCGTCCAAGACGACACCCGCCGGTCGTCTGCCTTTCCGCAGCTCGCAATCCCATCGGGCCCGCCCCTTCTGCAAGGCCGGAGAACGCGCCGGCAGGTATCCCGGAGCCCGCACCTCCACCACGGCACGCGTGGTCGCAGGCGGCAGGCCCACCCGGTAGAGGCCGTCCCGTCCCTGCACGAGCCGGCGGCGGTGCCAAGCCAGGTCTTCTCCACGGAGCGTCAACGCCGTGGCCGGCAAGACCTCGAAATCCGCGATCGGCTCGCCCGTATCCGCGTCGCGAACGGTGCCTTCGATCTCCCAACCCACGGGGAGCGGCAGGGCACGTTCCACCCCGCACAAGGGCAGATGCGCCGGCCGGGCATCCTCAAGGTCCTGATACGGATCCGGGTCAGCCGATGCGGCCTTCCGGTCACCAAGTTCGAGCAGGATGGTCAGGTCCCGTTTGTCTTCCGGCAGTCGCCCGATCAGCCGCCAGGGATTGAGCCAGTCCAAACTCCCGTTGGACCGGGCCAGGTGGTAACCGTCCAACGCCACCCGGACTGAAAGAGGTTCGTCCGGCGGAAGATTCGGGATCTCGAATCGGCCATCGGGTGGGAGCTCAATGGCCAGCGTGTCCCATGCGTCCTCCCGATCGATGACCAGCACGGCCTGGCCCGGGATCGGTTTACCGTCACTCAACTGCACCCGACCCGCCAGTCGGTTGCCCGGCTGGATCTGCCAGTCTCCCAAGTCCCACACGGCGCCGTCGCCGCCCGGGTTCCCCCGACGGATCGGCAACACCCCGAGGTTCGTCAGTGAGGAGAGTCGGCCGTACACGTGATACTCGAGGTTCGGCGCCAGGTTCACCAGCAGGAATCGCCCGTCCGGCCCGGTCGCCACCTCATGCCCGCCGGCCTGGGTCCGGTACATTCGGTCGGCGCTCATGGCACCCACCACAACATCCGGTACCGGCCGGCCGTTCCGAACCACGCGGCCTGTGACGGACACCCCCTCGGTCAGTACAAACTTCTTCTCTGTGCCCCCGGGCGCCACATTTTCCACCACCAGAGGTGCGCGGGCCTGTGCCTCAATCCGAAGGCTGACGCTCGTTACCGGAGGCGGCGCCCGCAGTTCGAACCACCCGGCTTCGTCGGTCACCGCCACCGCATCCGCGCCGGCCGGCACCCCGCCCGTCACCAAGGAACCCTGCGTGTAGGTCTGCACCTCCACGATCGCGAACGCCACGGGATCACCGCGGCTGTCCACCACCCGACCGCGCACCAGGTGTTCGGAGGGCACCGGCTGGCGGCTTCGCGACAAGACCCCGCGCCACGGGCCCCGGGCCGCGTCAACGTCCTTGAAAAACCCGGGTTCGTAACCCTCGGCCACCACCACCACCCGAAACAGCAGCGCACCATCGACGGATTCAATCCGGAACCGTCCGTCCGCACCCGTCCGGCCGTACCTTCCGCAATCCGGATAACACGATGGACACAGGTAGGCCGGCCCCTTCCTGGGCCTGGCCGTGTGCAGAAACACCGTGGCCCCGGCCACCGGCTTTCCCTCCGGATCTTCCACGGTTCCGACGAAGTCGAGACGCTCCGCCCCGCGTGCCCATCCCGCCACCACCCAGCCCACGAGCAGAAGCCTGAGGAACGCTGCGAGGGATGTGGTCACGTGGCCTTCATTAGACCCGCTTGCAGGCGGGGTCAAGTGCCCCCTGCCACAAACCCTCCCGCGCGATCCCGCACCCTTTCGCCTTCCCGGACAGGTCTTTTCCCCCACTGAAACGCGCTTTCGACTTGATATGGCACACGAGCCGGGGTACCAACACCGCTCGAGGGAGCGAGATCGAACAACGCAACGTCACGACAATACCATGAAAGCCGCCTTCCCGAAAATCGGCAAGATCCAGTACGAAGGTCCCCAGTCCCGTAATCCGCTGGCGTTCAAACACTACAACCCGGACGAGATCGTCGAAGGAAAACCCATGCGCGAGCATCTGCGGTTTTCCGTCGTCTACTGGCACACGTTCCGCAATCCGCTGGCCGATCCCTTCGGCGTGGGCACAGCCATCCGGCCCTGGGACGATGGCTCCAACTCCATCGCCAACGCCCAGCGGCGGGTCCGGGTAGCCTTCGAGTTCATGGAAAAGCTGGGCGTGCCCTTCTACGCCTTCCACGACCGCGACGTGGCGCCGGAGGGACGCACGTTGCGCGAGACCAACAAGAACCTCGACGCCGTCGTGAAGGTCATGAAGGAGGAACAGGAACGCACCGGCATCAAACCCCTCTGGGGCACGGCCTCGCTTTTCACCCATCCGCGCTACGCCATGGGCGCCGCCACCAGCCCCAACGCCGAAGTGTTCGCCTTCGCCGCGGCACAGGTGAAAAAGGCCATCGAGGTGACCCACGAACTGGGAGGGGCCGGCTATGTCTTCTGGGGCGGGCGTGAAGGTTACAGCACGCTGTGGAACACCGACATGAAGCGCGAGCTCGATCACCTGGCCCTCTTCCTGCACATGGCCGTGGAGTTCAAAAAAGAGATCGGTTTCAAGGGCCAGTTCTACATCGAGCCCAAACCCAAGGAACCCACCAAGCACCAGTACGATTCAGACGCCGCCGCCTGCCTCAATTTCCTCCGGCAATACGACCTGCTGCAGCACTTCAAGCTCAACATCGAAACCAACCACGCCACCCTCGCCGGACATGAAATGCAGCACGAACTCGAGGTAGCCGGCGCCGCCGGCGCCCTCGGATCCATTGACGCCAACACGGGCGACACCCTCCTGGGATGGGACACCGACCAGTTCCCCACCAACATCTATCTGACCACCCAGATCATGTACACCATCCTCAAATACGGCGGGTTCACCACCGGTGGCGTCAATTTCGACGCCAAGGTCCGGCGCGAAAGCTTCGAGCCGATTGACCTCTTCTACGCCCACATCGGCGCCATGGACGCCTTCGCCCGCGGCCTCAAAATCGCCGCCGCCCTGCGCAAGGACGGAAGGCTTGCCGAATTCGTCAAACAGCGCTACTCTTCTTGGGACACTGGTTTGGGCGCTGAGATTGAAGCCGGCAAGATGAATTTCCGAAAGCTTGAGGCCATCATGCTCAAGAAGGGTGAGGCGGCCCCCAACACAAGCGGCCGCCAGGAGTTGCTGGAAAACATCATCAACGAGTTTATTTGAGAGTTTCCACTCCACCCCTCATCACCCAACGGGGCCGGGCAGTTCCCACGCCCGGCCCTTCTCTTTTCCGGTGGGTCATGGCGCGGAGACGCTCCCGTCCGGTCGCCTCGTCGTCACTCAACCGCGGCTGAACCGGAAGTAATCGAAATCGGCGTGCCCGGTCGCGGCCGCCTGCCCCGTTCGCGAACAGTACAGACCCACCTTCGCCCCGATCCAGACCCCGGCACGGGCTTGGAACGGCTCCGCCACCGCACGGATCGGGCCCGTCGGCCCGGCGAACCCGAACTCGCACAGCCCGCCCTCGCCCACCCGCACGCGCAATCGCACGCCCCCGTCGGGTACCGTCCCAAGCTCCCTCAACGTTTCCTCGCTCCGAAACACAAGCCGGCATCCCCCGGGGCCCCGCCGCACCGCAAGGGCCGCACTGGCCCGGCCCACGACCGCCAAACCCGCCTCCACACCGACGTCCCCGGGCATGTCCAGCCAGGTTTCCACCGCGAACGTGCGCGCGGGAAACTTTTGCAAAAACAGATGGGGCGTGTCCTCCAACCGGCGCATGCACGGCCGGGCGAACAACCGCAGCCAACCCGGTCGGTCCCGCAGCGACCACCAGCCGGGTTCCGGATTGGCATGCCATTGCCAGGCCCGGGCATGCGTCGCACCATCGAACTCGTCACACGTGCCCTGCGGCTCGGCTTCATAGGGGGGCAGCTTGGGCTTGGGGTGGACCAGCACCGGTTCCCCCACTCCGTCCGGCCCGGGCCTGCCCATCAGCGGCCAGCCGTCCTCCCACCGCGCCGGCTGCAGATGGACCACCCGGCCATAAACCCCCGCGTCCTGAAAATGAAGGAACCACCACTCACCCGCCGGCGTATCCACCAGCGCCCCCTGGTGCGGGCCGTTGACCGGCGTGCCTCCCTGCGCCAGCACGATGCGGTCCTCGTAAGGTCCGTAAATGTGGCGCGAACGCAGGGCTACCTGCCAGCCGGTGCTCACCCCGCCGGCGGGGGCCAGGATGTAATACCAACCGTCGCGCTTGTACAGCTTGGGCCCCTCCAGCGTCGGATGCCGCTCCGGATCGTGAAAAACAATCCGCCCCTCGCCGAGCAGCCGGGACCCGTCCGGTGCCATCGGACACACCCGCAGCCGATGTTTGATGCCCGCGCGCGATCCGGCGTAGGCATGGACCAGATACGCCCGGCCATCGTCATCCCAGAAGGGGCATGGATCAATGAGTCCCCGGCCAGCCTGAACCAGATGCGGTTCCGACCAGCGACCCGCCGGATCCTCCGCCGTCGTCAGGTAAATTCCCTCATCCGGCGTGGGGAAAAAGATCCAAAACCGGCCTGCATGATACCGGATGGCCGGCGCCCAGATGCCGCACCCGTGCTGCACGGAACGGTAGCGTTCCCCCGGGACCTCCGGCACGGCATGGTTCACCAACCGCCAGTGCACCAGATCCCGCGAATGCAGAATCGGCAGCCCCGGCGCACAATTGAAGCTGGACGCGGTCATCCAGTAATCGTCCCCCACCCGGATCACGTCGGGGTCCGAATAATCGGCGTACAACACCGGATTGCGATATCGGCCGTCGCCCAGATCCGGGCACCACGGCCATGAACCGTCCCTGAGCCGGCCCGGTTCCGTCTCTTCCGGCGCAGAAACCAAGTTTCCCTTCATGCCGTTGCCACTTTTCCGATGCGGGGGACCAGAAGCTGAATGGCCAGCAGGGAGATCAGGTACATGCCCGAAAAATAGGCAAACACGAGCACGTAACTGCCCGTGCGATCCAGCAACCAGCCGGTCAGCCCGTTGACGAAACCACCCGTGAAATAACACACGAACCCGCCCAGACCCACCACCGAACTGACCACCTGCCGCGGCATCGTGTCCGATACTACGCTGAACAGGTTGGCCGACCACCCTTGGTGGGCCGACCCCGCCAGACCCACGATCAGCACCGCCCACACCACGTTCGGCGCCGACGGGGCCCACACCACCGGCACCACGGCCAGCGCACAGGCCAACAGGGCCGCCTTGCGTGCGGCATTGACGCTCCAGCCCCGGCTCATCCAGTGCCCCGCCAACCATCCGCCCGCCACACCCCCCACGGCCGCCACCGCAAAAAAGGCACCGGTCCACCACCCGATCTCCTGCAAGCTCAGCCGGAAACTCTTGTCCAAGAAATCCGGCAGGAAAAACTGGTAAAAACCCCAGGCCGGACCTGCCAGGATGCTGGCGATCATGTACGCCCACACCGCGCGATACTTCAGCAGCGAGAACCACGGCACCCGTTCAGGATCCGCTTCCGGCGCCAGCCGGCCCTCCTGAATGTACCTGCGCTCGGCCTCCGACAATCGGGGATGTTTGTCCGGACTCTCATACAACCACCACCAGGCCGCCACCCACACAAAACCCGCCGCGCCTGTCAGGTAAAACGTGGCCTGCCAGCCCACCCGAGCGTACAACCACGGCACCAACACCGGACAGAGGACGGCCCCCACGTTGGTCCCGGCGTTGAACAGACCGGTCGCCAGGGCCCGTTCCTTCACGGGAAACCACTCGGCCACCGCCTTGATCGCCCCCGGGAAATTGCCGCCCTCGGCCAGACCCAGCAACACTCGCGCCGCCACAAAGCCCGCCACCGTGAAGGGCACGGTCAGGGTCAACCACGCCAGACCGCGCTCGGCCTGCGCGAACCACGGAACCCGCAGCTCCAGTCGGGCATGCGGATCCAGCAACCCCACCAACCCGTGCCCCGCGGCTGCCAGGCTCCAGAGAAACACAATCCACATCAGTCCGCGCCGGACCCCCCAGCGGTCCATCAACCGCCCGCCCAGCAGGTAACCGAAGGCATACGCGAAGGAGAAGGCGCCGGCGATGTATCCGTAATCGGTCTCGCTCCAACCCAGTCCCTCGCTCAACGGTTTCTTCAGAATCCCGATCGTCAGGCGGTCGATGTAATTCACCGCCACCGAAAAGAACAGCAACGTGCAGATGACCCAACGAAACCGGCCACCCGACCCGGCCGTCCTCTCCGGTGATCTTTCTTGAGCCTCCATGTTATTCGATCCGGACCGCCTCCTCGGGTGCACCGTCCGCCCGGACCACCGGCTGTTGCACCGGGGTCAGATCACACGACCGGATCCGAACCCCCGTGGAATCCCGGCCTGCCAGACGCAAAAACACGGCCAGCCCCGGCGGCACCGCGGCCCGTTCGATCTGAATCTCCCGGGCGTGGGTCAGGTCGAACACCGGCCCCTGCTCGGGGAAGACCTCCACCGCGCAAAAGGCTATCTCCCGGACGTGCCGGGCTACGACGCCCCGCCGGGCACGCACGCGCAGGTTTTCGAAGCGCACCTCGCGGATGGGAGCCGTTTCGTGGCCGGTCAACACCACCGCCGCCGGCGCCCCTTCGGCCTCGATGTCCTCCAGCACCATGTTGCGGAAAACGGGCGGACGCAGGCGCAGAATCTCGTTGCGATCCGCCCCGTAGTCCAGGTGCATGATCACCACCTCGCGCTGCAGGTTTCGCCCGCGCACGTTTCGCACGAAGACGTTCTCCACCACGCCACCCCGGTCGATGCGCGATTTGAGCCGCACCGCCCGGTCCGTTCCGTCGAATGCGCAGTCCTCCAGAAAGACGTTCCTCACCCCGCCCGACATCTCGCTGCCGATCACCAGACCGCCGTGGCCGCGCCGGCCCCTGCATCGTCGCATGATCACGTTCTCGGTGGGGCGTCCCACGCGCCAGCCGTCCTCGTTGTAACCCGACTTCAGCACCACGCAGTCGTCCCCGGTGTCGAACAGGCAGTCCTCGATCAGCACGTCCCGGCACGAATCCGGATCCAGCCCGTCATTGTTCGGCCCGTCCGTCAGGACCTTCACCCTCCGGACCGTCACGTTCTGACAATACACCGGGTGCAACGTCCAGTTCGGTCCGCTGCCGATGGTGAAGTCTTCCAGCAGGACGTTGGTGCAGTTCACAAAACTCACGAAGCTGGGCCGGATGGCGTCCTCCGGAGTGCCGAAGACCCGTTCCTCCACCGGCACGCCGCGCGCCGCCAGTTCGAACCCCCGCCGTGTTTCCCGCCGGCTCCAGTCCCACCACACCCGCGCATTGCCGTCCAACCGGCCGGGTCCCGTGATGGCAATGTCCACACAATCCCGCGCATAAATGAGCGGAGAATAGTTGTAAAGTTCCACCCCTCCCACCCGCACCAGCACCGGAGGCAGGTAATCTTCGAACCGGTCGCTGAACACCACCTCGGCGCCCTCCGACAAATGCAGTTCCACGTGGCTGCGCAAATGGATCGGCCCGGTCAGGAATCGTCCCTTGGGGACCCGCACGCGCCCGCCGCCCGCCCCGTGACACGCCTCGATCGCCGCACGAAAGGCCTCGGTGCAAGGTTTCGTCCCTCCGGGAACGGCGCCAAAGGCGGTGATGTCGAAAACCCGGTCCGGAAACCTCGGAGGCACGATTCGCTCGAGGATCCGGGGAACCTGCGCCCAGGCCGACTTCGCATCGGGCCCTGCCGCAGGTTCGAGCGCCGCAGCCGGACCGCCCGCCGACACCATCCACCCCGCCAACAGGCCGGGCCCCAGCAACCGGAACCAGCGCCGTCCCATCTCTCCCATGCTCATGATTGCCCCAGCTTACCAGTCGCCAACCCGGGCCAGAATCCACCTTTTTGCAAAACCCGTTGAAAAATGTGCAGCCGCCCCGCCACCGATTCCGGTTGCCCGGGCGGCTTTCCTCCAACAAATTGTGATCGGCCTGACGAGCTATGAACCGGCCTCATCCCAGACGGCTCCGCCGGCAGAAGCGCGTGTTGCTGGTGATGGGATGGTACGATTACCGCGTGCACCGGGGCATCGCCCGTTACGCGGTCGAACACGGCTGGCACCTCTGTCCGGACACCACCAAGGAACGGGTGATCCCCTGGGGTTGGGAAGGCGATGGCATCCTGGCCTGGCTGGGAGCGGGCGACGACCTGGCCGAGTACGTCGTCCAGACCCGCAAACCCACCGTGGATTTCAGCTTCCGCCGGCCGCACCTGCCGTTTCCGCGTGTGCTGGCCGATCATGCCGCCGCGGCGCGGCTGGTGGCCGATCACTTCCTCGAAAGGGGCCTGCAGAACTTTTGCTTCTACAGCGATCGCGAGAACTGGGCGTACGAGGAAAACGGTCGTGCATTTGTCGAGTATCTCGCCGCTGCCGGTCATTCCTGCCGGTGGCTGCGCTGGCATGCCGCACCCGAGCACACCCGCGGCCGGCACGAATGGCTCCGCAAACGCCGGTGGCTGGCGGCCGAACTGGCGCGTGCGCCCAAACCCCTGGCCGTGTACGCCGCCACGGACGACCACGCCCTCGAGGTGCTCGAGGCGTGTGAAGATGCCGGGCTGGCGGTGCCGGACGAGGTCAGCATCGTGGGCGTGGACAATTCGCTCATGGCCGTCGAGGCCATGCACACACCCATCTCCAGCGTGGACATCAACCTGGAAGAGATCGGTTACCGCGGGGCGGCGCTGTTGGAGGAGTTGATGCAGGGCAAACCCCCGCCGCGGCAGCCCATCCGGGTCCCGCCCAAGGGCCTCGTCGTACGCAAGAGCAGTGATCTGGTGGCGGTGCCCCATCCCGGCGTGGCCCGCGCGCTTCGCTTCCTGCAGGAACACGCCGGCCGGCCGATCGGCGTGGACGACCTGGCACGCGCAGCCGGCATGTCCCGCCGCGCGCTGCACCAAGCTTTCCTGGACCACCTCGGCCGCACCCCCGGCGCGTTGTTGCATCGGACCCGGATGGAGCTGGCCAAACGGCTGCTGGCCGATCCCAGCCTTTCCCTGCACGAGGTTGCCGTCCGTTCCGGTTACCAGTCCGAGAACGGCCTCTGGGTCGCCTTCAAACATGCCTTCGGTCAAACCCCGCGCCAGTATCGGGAATGCCTGATCCCGGCCCGCCATGGGGAGTAACCACCCCTGCCGCGTTTCTCAAACCCGAGAAAGATTTGCAGAAACTTCGGGGATCGGAAACCGCCTGACGCTTTAGAGTGGTGCCATGCGGACCCGCCCAGGCACCACGCGAGCAAGCCGTTGCGGCCGGCCGCCGCGCGACGCGGACACGCCGACCCTCCTGAGGCGCCCGTCCCGTCCGGCGGCGTTCACGCTCATCGAACTTCTGGTGGTGATCGCCATCGTGGCCATCCTGGCCGCCCTCTTGTTGCCCGCTCTCGGGAAGGCCAAACAACGGGCCCACGGCATCGCCTGCGTCAACAACATGCGCCAACTCGGCCTGGCCCGGATGCTTTACGCCGATGATTCCCAGGTCATGGATCCGACTTCACATTCGGCAATCTGGGCGGGATCTTCGCCCACGGTGGCACCGCGCCGCTTCACGTGACCAAGGTGGGCGCGGGTACGTCCACCGTGACCGGTGCCAACAGCCTCCCGGGCGTGGTGACAGTGGAACAGGGAACCCTGGCGGTGCGCGCGCCGGGGCTTTTCCCGGGACCTCGGCGTTCGTAGTCAACGGCATGCTCGATGTCGCCGGCATCGGAGGCACTCTGAGCCTCTCAGCCGGACAGACATTGACCAGCGAGGGAACGGTCCAAGGGAACGTTTACGCGCCGCCCGGCGCGGTGATGGCCCCGGGTCCTCCGGCGGGAACCCTCACCGTCTCGGGGAATGTCATCCTCGAAGGACTGCTCGTGCTCGAGCCGGACCGGGATTACACCCCGCTGCCGTGTGACCGGCTGGCCTCAACGGGAGGAACCCTCTTGTACAACGGCTCCCTGCTGGTCACCAACGTGGGCGCTCCACTGCGAGTGGAGAACACCTCCCCGTTGTTTCCTTCGGGGGTCACGGGACTCACCGGTCCGATCATCCTGGCCACCAACGGCGCCCACGGCTACACCTACACCTGGCAAAACGGCATTGCCACACCCGGCAGCGTCACCGTCGTGGCTGTTACGCCCCCGGCCACCCCGCCGGCCCTCTCGGTCCGGCGCGAGGCCGATGCCATCGAGATCTCCTGGCCGGCCTGAAACCTCGGCTGGGTCCTGCAAACCAACTCGCTCCCAATCGGGCTCGCCACCATTTGGACCACAATCGGATTCGGCACCACCAATCTTGTGCGCCTTCCCATTGACCCGGCGGCACCGGCCGTCTTTTACAGGTTGATGTTGCCCCGGGAATGACCCTGGCGCGTGCCGGACAGCCAGTCAGTTGCAGCCGGGTTCCAACATCAACGTGGCCCCCCCGAGGGGTGGCCCCTCTTTTCTTGCCCGTGTCGAACTCGAAGGCACGGCCCTCGGGTAAACCCGGCACCAACCCCAAGCAGGCCAGGACCCCGGCCGGGCCAGAATGGTTCGCAGACGGGTTTTCACGGCCGCGCGCACGGCCCACACTCAAGCCCCGGTCGCGGCAAGCGCCTCCCACCGGGCGGCTCGCGGCCCCCCGCGAACTGCCGGGCTGGTCAGCCGGCGAAAGACGACCACGCCGCCGCAAGGCGACCCCCACAAGGACAACTGCCATCGCATTTCACCCGCGGAGACCGTCTCGACACCCTGCGGTGTCGCCGAGGCATTTCTGCTTTTCGGTGGAAAGATGGGTTTCGCTCATCTTTTAACTGTGCTAGCATCAAGTCGGGTCATGCATGAAGTCGGGTTGATGACCGAGGCGATCCGGATCGCGCTGGAAGAGGCCCGGGCCCGGGGGGCCCGGCGCATCACGGCGTTGCGCCTGCGCGTGGGCACCCTCAGCGGTGTGGTGCCGGAGGCGCTGGCGTTTGCGTTCGACCTGGTCACGGCGCGGACGGCGGCCGAGGGAGCGCGGTTGGAGGTGGAACAGGTGCCCGCCGTGTGGTGGTGCCGGGATTGTGAACAGGAGTTCGGCGGGGACGACCCATGGCCCGCTTGTCCTCACTGCGGGGGGCTGAAGGCCGAACTCCGACAGGGACGGGAACTCGAAATCGCAAGCATGGATCTGGTCTGAACGGGTTATGTGCAAGGAATGCGGCTGCGGACTGGGCGGAACCCCGCAAATCCTGGGCGGGCATGGGAATGTGGAGCCGGCGACTTCAGCGGCCCCGGCGGGTCCGGCACCCGGACCCGATCCGGGCCATGAGCACGAGGCATCCCCGGCGCACGAACATCCTCCGCACCCGCATGAGGCCGGGGATCCGCATGCGCACCCGGTTCACACGGTGGCCGTCCAACGTTCGTTGCTGGAAAAAAACCAGCGACTGGCCGAGCGAAACCGGGGGTTCTTCCGTGCCAAGGGCTGGCTGGTGCTCAACATCATGTCCGGCCCGGGTGCGGGAAAGACAACCCTGATCGAGCAAACCGCCCGCGGGTTGCAAGGACGGCTGCAGTGCGGAGTGGTGGTGGGTGACCTGGCCACCGACCTTGACGCCGCCCGGCTCCGTGCCGCCGGTGTGCCTGTGGTCCAGGTGGCCACCGGCACGGTCTGTCACCTGGACGCCGACATGGTCCGCCGGGCTGTTCAACAATTGAACACCGACGGGCTGGACCTCCTCATCATCGAGAACGTGGGCAACCTGGTCTGTCCTGCCGACTTCGATCTCGGCGAGGACCTGCGCGTGGTCCTGCTCTCGGTCACCGAGGGGGAGGACAAGCCGCTCAAGTACCCGCCGCTCTTTCACTCGGCCCATGTGGCCCTGATCACGAAGTGTGACCTGGCCGAGGCGGCCCAGTTCAATCGCGCCGCTGCGCTGGCCCATTTGCAGCGGGTGAGTCATCACGCGCGCATTTTCGAAGTGTCCGCCAGGACCGGCGCAGGGATGTCTGCCTGGCTGGAGTTCCTGCAGCAGGAGCATCGCCGGGTCCGCACCCGGGCCCTGTGAAAGCGGCGGCGGAGATCTCGCTCGGTCTGCAATGGCCGCCCATGCGCGGAAGCGCTCTCACGCCCACTCCGGCGGGCATGATTCCAGAAAGCGCATCACGCTGTCGCCGTGGCGCATGGTTTTGACCTCGCGCCATACGGGGGGGATCTCCAGGCGATCCCGATGGGCGTGGCCGAGCACGAACCGGCCACCGCGCCGCAACAAACGGGGGAGCCAGGGATCGTCCAGCAATCGCTGGGCGGCCGATTCCGATCGCGCAGTCAAGTTCTTGGGTCCGTAGGGTGGATCGGCCAGGATCAGGTCGAACGACCGGCCGCTCATGGCCAGTGGCTCCAGCGCAGCGAACACGTCCTGGATGCGGAGTTCCAGCGTCTCCGGCGGGAACCCTGCCCGACGCCAATTCTCCCGCAAGACCGCGGCATGCCGGGCCGAGCGTTCCACACAGACCGCCAGCCGGGCTCCCCGGCTGACGCACTCCAGGCTCAACGCACCCGTGCCGGCGAACAGCTCCAGCACCTCGGCGTCCACCACCCGGTCGCCCAGGCTGTTGAACACTGCCTGCTTCACCAGGTCCGGCGTCGGCCTCACCCCCAGTCCCTTGGGGACCTTCAGGATCAATCCACCCGCTCGACCACCAATGATGCGCACGGATCCAGTATAGCGATCGCCCGGCACGGTGCCACCGTGAGTGGAAGGGGCCGCGCCGGGCGACCCGTCCGGCTGTGCGGGGCCCGGCCCGGGTTGCTTTCGACTGGCGCCGGCACCTCAACCGTCCTATGGTTCCGCACCATGAAGCGCATGATCGTCAGGGCCGGGTTTCTCCGGACCCTCATCTTCGGGCTGGCGTGCGCCGCCCTGCCGGGCTTGGGGATCGCGCACGCCCAGGTGCCCGCCGCCAGCAGCACGAGTTTCGATGCCGCGTTGATGCGACTGTTCGACGGGCACAAGAGCTTTACCGCCGAGGCCGAACTGCGTGTGACCGACAGTCGCAACCAAGACAAGGTGGTCCTGCCCATGCAGTTCGCCGCACGAGAGGGCCGGTTCCGGACCGAAGTGGACCTCTCCCGGATGAAAGGCAGCCAGGCCCGGCCCGAGCAGATGGCCACGGTCAGGCAGCTGGGCATGGACCGCATTGTCAGCATCACGCGCACCGACACCGGGACCATGCACGTCCTGTTCCCCTCGGCCCGTGCCGCGGTCAATCTCACCATGTCTGCCGAGGACCGCGCCGCACTGAACCAGCCGCCCACCCTCGAACGCAAGGTGTTCGGCCAGGAAACCGTGGACGGCCATCCCTGCCGGAAAGAAACGGTGACCCTCACCACCCCCGGCGGCAAGAAAACGGAGGTGACCGTCTGGTTCGCCACCGACCTGAAAGAGTTCCCCCTTCAGATTCAAACCACCGAGACAGGCGACACCGTCACTTTCCGGTACCGCAACGTGCGCTTCCAGGAGCCGGATGCCCGCCTTTTCGAGCCCCCAGCCGATTACACGGCCTACTCCAGCATGGAGGCCTTTACCGCTGGCCTGATGCAGAAGTTGATGAAAGAGGCTTCCCAGCGGTAAAGTATGCCGTTCCCGGACGGGGCGGCACCCTGGGGGCCTCCGGCGTCTCGGAATCCGGTTCCGCAGCCCAGAACCACGCGGTTGCATGATGGTTACCCAGTGATGCGAATCACGAGTCTCAATCCGGACACCAACATCGGCGCCAGCGGCTGGCTGGTGGAGTTGGAAGGGCACCGGCTCCTCCTGGACGCCGGCATGCACCCGAAATGGGAGGGCCGGCGTGCCCTGCCGTTGTTCGAGGCGGCCGGGTACGACGCTGTGGACGCCATCGCCATCTCGCACTGTCATCACGACCACGTCGGCGCTCTGCCCGTGGCGCTCCGGCACTTCCCCCACGCACACGTGCTCATGACCGAGCTGAGCTATTACCTGGTCGAGCGCGTGCTTCACAACTCGGTCAACGTCATGACCCGCCAACGGGCCGAGCAGGGGATCGCCGAATACCCTCTCTACACCCACGACGAGGTGGACGAGATCGCCCCGCTCTTCCAGGGGTTCCGATACAACCGGCCCGTCGAATGGGCCGCCTTCTCTGGTGGCCGGCACCGCCGGAACTTGCCCACGCTCGAGTTCTTCGATGCCGGGCACACCTTGGGCGCGGCCGGCATCCGCGTCCAAGGCAGACGCGAGACGCTCTTTTACACCGGCGACGTCTGTTTCCATGACCAAACCCTGCTCCGCGCCGCGCGATTCGAAGACGTTGAAGCCGACGTGTTGATCATGGAAACGACCCGTGGCGGCCGCGGCACACCGGCCGGCTTCACCCGGGAAGCCGAGATTGACCGCCTGATCGAATCCATCCGGCGGGTCTTCAAACGGCGGGGCAGTGTGCTGATCCCGAGCTTCGCACTGGGACGCACGCAGGAAATCCTCGGTCTTCTGGCACTCGAGATGGCCGAGGGCCGCCTCCGGCGCCAACCGGTTTACGTGGGCGGACTGGGCCGCGTGTTCACCGAAATCTACGACCTGCAGGCCCACCGGACCCACCGGCAACATCACAACCTGCACCTCAACGAGGCCCTGGACCTGGTGGTGCTGGACCCCGAACAGACCCAACGGCTCTCGCTCCACACGAGCCGTCTCTTCGTGGTCACCGCGGGCATGATGACCGAGAACACGCCCGCCCATGACCTGGCCGTCCGCCTCGCCGGCGACGAACGGCACGCGGTCTTCTTCGTCGGTTACGCCGATCCGGACACACCCGGCGGCCGGTTCAAGGCCAGCCGTCAAGGGGAACCGTTCTACTTCAGCCAGCAGGTTCCCGAAATGGTGCGCCACTGCGAGGTTCAGGATTTCGACCTCACCGCGCACGCCGCCCGGGAAGACCTGCTGGACTTCGTGGGAATGGTGGACCCCCGGGTGGTCGTGCTCGGCCACGGCGACGCCACCGCCCGCCAGTGGTTCGCCGAGCAAATCGCGCTCCGTTATCCGCGGATCCGAATCGTGGAACCCCAACCCGGCGAGCCACTGGACCTCTGAGGCTTGCGAGACCCCGCAGCCCCGCCCGTGGCGCGGCTGCACCCTCAACAGTTCGCAGGGCCGCCCGGCCGGGCCACGCTGTCCTCACTGCCCGCCACACGTGCTTCCTCTTGCGGGATCCCCCAGCGGGTCATGGAAGAGGAGGCTTGAGCACTCGGGAAGCATCCTCCATCCGCCCGCGCAAGGTCGCCGGAAACCGACGCCCCAGGGACATGAACAGGTCGACGCGGAACCACGTCGCCCGGCCGGAAAGAGGCGTGCCGGGAGGATCGCCAGTTGGAAGGACACAAATCCCCGCCCGGAAATCAGGGATGCCGATACGTGATCCGCGCCTTGTTGAGGTCGTAGGGCGACATCTCCACGCTGACCTTGTCGCCCACGCTGATGCGGATGAAGTGCTTGCGCATCTTGCCGGAAATGTGCGCCAAGACCTCGTGCCCGTTGGGCAGGGCCACGCGAAACATCGTGCCCGGCAAGACTTGCGTCACCACTCCGGTCAGCTCGATCGGTTCCTCTTTGGCCATGATCGCAGTACGCTGCCCTGACTAAGTGCCACGCCGGCTGCAGAAAAGCAACCCCCCTTTTGGTACGGCCCGGCAGGAGAACCCTCCGGGAAGCCCCGCAGCAGCCCCCCGCGAACGCGGCCATGCGCGGCCGGCATTGCGCTTTTCCGTTGAGCGCCCGTGACGCCTGCCCTAGTTTGCGGCCCCATGCGAGTGTTGGTCACGGGAGGAGCGGGCTACATCGGATCCGTATGCACGGAACTACTTTGCGACCGCGGCCACGAGGTGATTGTGTACGACAGTCTGTGGCAGGGACACCGCTCGGCCGTGGATCCGCGGGCCCGGTTCATTCACGGACGACCGTTTGAACCGGGGGACATTGCCCGGATGATGGCCGAGGTGCGGCCGGAGGCGGTCCTGCACTTCGCCGGGGACATCCTCGTGGGCGAGTCCATGCAAAACCCCGGAAAATACTTCCGCAACAACGTCGCTTGCAGCCTGGAGTTTTTGGAGGCCGCCCGCGCGCAAAACGTCCGCAAATTCATCTTCAGTTCCACCGCCGCCACCTACGGCCATCCGGAACAAATCCCCATCCCGGAAGACGCACCCCAGCGGCCCGTCAACCCCTACGGCGAGGCCAAGCTGATGTTCGAAAAGATCCTCACCTGGTACCACCGGATCCATGGACTTGAGTTCGTGGCGTTCCGGTACTTCAACGCGGCCGGTGCCACCGAACGCCACGGCGAAGATCATCGCCCCGAAACCCACCTCATCCCCAACGTCCTCAAGGTGGCCCTCGGCCAAAAACCCTGCGTGGAGATCTACGGGACCGACTATCCCACCCCGGACGGCACCTGCATCCGCGACTACATCCACGTGGCCGACCTGGTGGAGGCGCACATCCTGGCGTTGGCTCCCGGGACCTGCGGGTTCTACAACCTCGGCAATGGCGGGGGCTATTCCGTCCGCGAGGTCATCGCCGCCTGCGAACGCGTCACCGGCCGGCGCATACCCGTGGAGGAAAAACCCCGTCGCCCCGGTGATCCTCCCCGGCTGGTGGCCTCGGCCGAACGGGCCATTCGCGAACTGGGTTGGAAACCCCGCTGGCCGGGCTTGGAAGACATCGTGGCCACCGCCTGGTCGTGGCACCAAAAACACCCGGACGGCTACCCGGACTGATCGCCCTGGTTTTCGTGCAGTGTCCACAACCCGGCAAACAGCAACCCGTGCGAACGCCCCGGACAGGAATCGCGTGCGACCGCCCGGTTCCTCGCCCCAACGAACTCGCGCTGCTGTTTCTTACCGGACAAACCCTTTGACAAATCGGGCGCCCGGGATAGATTGGGTCCTGACCGGTGGGGTCGTAGCTCAGTTGGTAGAGCACCACAATGGCATTGTGGGGGTCAGGGGTTCGAGTCCCCTCGGCTCCACCAATCTGTTTTTCCCTCTTGCCCTGCCGCCGCCGCGCGCCCGGTCGCACACCGGCATCTGATCGGGCTTCTTTTACCCGACGGCCGCCCGCGCGAGTCGCCGGAGCAACTCTTCGCTTCCCGTCACCGGGCCCGTGGCCGGGGATGGCGTTCTCTCCTCCCATCCTGGCCGAATCCGGTCCGGCCCGGACGGTTTCCTGGCGCACGGAAAGCCCCTTTCGTCCGGCCATACCCACTCAGCGGCCGGACGCCGTGCCTTGGGAAGAAGGTCAGGAACTGCGGCGTGGGACTTCTCCCCACCCTTTTGCAACCCCCGTCTACCGCAGACACACCGCGTATCGGACGGGAGGGAAAGACCTCTCTCCGCCCACCGGACGCATACGCAATCAACTCGCCGGCACGTCCGGTCTGAACCGGGCGGTCCCACGCTGCACCGGGTCCGGCAGACTGCGGGAGCGAAACCTGAACCGAGGAAACTCACGGCCCGGAGCCCTTGGCGGGGAGGCTCCCCGAGGCTCGGGGCCGAGAGTGTGTGCGATGGGTGCGGCGCAGGCACCGGAGCCGGCAAGCGGATCGCCGGCAGAGGACCTTCTTCGCGGGCCGGCCGTAGTTCCAACCGTTCAATGGATCTGCGGCCTGGCTTCCGGGTAGCGGGCCAGGATGGCCCGCAATCGGGCCACCACCTCCGGCTTCTCCGAGGCGAGGTTGCGCGTTTCTTCCGGGTCGGCCTCGTAATCGTAAAGCTCCAGATCGGCGGATTCGGCCGGGGCACCCGGCTTTTTCCATTCCACGAGACGGAATCTCTCCGTGCGGATGGCCCGTCCGATCACAGGTTCACCCCGGCGATGGCGAGGGTAGGCATGGTACGCATGGTCGCTGACCCGGGCCGAGGGGTCTCGAAGGACCGGCACCAGGCTTTCACCGTCCAACGGCTGCGGCACTTCCGGTCGCGGCAGCCCGGCCAGTTCCACCAACGTGGGATAGAGATCCACCGACTCGGCCAACTGGCGCGTATGACTGCCCGGGCGGGTCACACCGGGTGCCACCACGATCAAAGGGATCCGGTTCGCCTGCTCGTAGTTGGTGTGCTTGGTCCACATGCCGTGGTCGCCGAGGTGCCAGCCGTGGTCACCCCACAAGACGACGATCGTGTTGGTGGCCAGGCCCAGCCGGTCCAGTTCATCGAGGACGCGACCGATCTGTGCATCCACGAAACTCACGCAGGCGTAGTATCCGTGGATGAGCGTGCGCTGCAGATCCGGAGGCAACAGACCGCGCTCGGGAATGGGCTCGTACTGGTTCAGTTCGCCGAGGGTCTTGCCCGCATAGGGCGGGGCGCCATCCGGAGGCGTTTGTCGCCGGGCCAGCGGGAATCGGTCGCGTTCGTACAGGTCCCAGTACTTTCGAGGGGCGGTGAAGGGCAGGTGGGGTTTGACGAAGCCAAGGGCCAGAAAGAACGGCTCATTGCGTCGCGCGGCGGCCTCGCGCAGGCGGCGGATGCCTTCCTCGGCAATGCGGCCGTCCGCGTAGGCGGTGTCCGGCACGTCCAGGTTCTCCCATGCATGCCCGCGCGGCAGTTTGCCGATTTCGTTCAACCGTTGGTTGCTGAAATAAGCCTCCTCGCGCGTGAGCCGGCCGCGGGCGGCATTTTCCGGGTCGGCGTACTCCACCACCTTGTCGGGCTTGAACGGCACGCTCCAGGAATCGGGATCGTCATGGTTGCCGTGGCCGATGTGAAAGATTTTGCCGGTTCCCTCGGTCCGCCACCCATGCGCTTTGAAGTACTGGAGCAACGTCACGGCGTTCGGGATGGCGCGGCGGAAATGGGTGCCCAAATCGTAGATGCCCAGCGTGGTGGAGCGCGCACCGGTCAGCAGCGCATTGCGGGAGGGCGCGCAAACCGCTTGATTGCAGTAGGCCAGGTCGAACCGCATCCCGCGCGAGGCCAGCCGGTCCAGATTCGGAGTCCGGGCATACGGATCGCCGTAACACCCGAGGTTCGGCTTCAAGTCGTCCACACTGATGAGCAGGATGTTGGGACGTGTTGCCCACGCGGTCCACGCCACCAGTGTCACCAGCAGTCCCCACCCGGCAATGGCCCGTCTCCCCATGCCTTTCCGTTTACTCCCCTGCCGGCCCGCGTTCAACCGGAAAGCCAAATCCGGAACGAGCGGCACTTTACGGAGCCGCGTGACCGTCCTAGAGTCGATCCATGCCTGCGGTGTATGATGCTTCCGAGTTCGTGGATCCCGACAGCCACCAGGGGCGCACCGGGTCGGCAGCCGCCGGCGCCGGACGGGCAGGAACGTCGCGGATCCTCACCCGGGAGGAGCTGGACTCGAAAGTCCTGGAGACCCAGCAGCGCCTGGCCGAGCTGAAACAGGTCCAGGAATCGCTCGAACGCGAACGTGCCGCGCTGGAGGAACTGCGCCGCCGCCAGGTCGAGCTCCAGACCGGCCGCGCAGAGATGCTGGAGCACCTGACGCGCGGGATCGCCCTTCTGGAAGAGGCGGAGCACGAAACCCGGTCCCAGGCCGAGCAGATGGCGCGAACCCTTGCTTCGTTCCGGGATGCGCTCGAAAAGATCCGTTCCATCCGCGAGGAAACCTGGTCACCGGAGAACCTCAACATGGAGCTGACCCGGGCCCTGACGGTCATCGAAAACGCGCGCATGGAATGGAACAGTGCCCGACTCAAATTCCCCCTGCTGAATCGCTCGGCCGGGGCAGCACAAACCGCAGCCTCGGAAACTTCGGAGGTCCGGCCCGTTCGCTGGTGGGAAGGCGTGTCGTTCGGGCGGCTTTGTCTGCTGGGGCTGGCATTGACATGGCCCGTGGCCCTGGTCGTTCTGGTCCTGGGCCTCCTGTGGGCGGGCCTGTCCTGGTGGGGACCAAGATGAGCGTGCCCCTGCGCGGCATGCCTCCCGGAGGGTCGGACACCGGCCGGCGCCTGCGCCACCTGCTGTTGGGTTGGATCCTCATGGCCGGTGGCGCGGCCATCATGTTGGAGGCTGCCCTGCCCTCGGCAAGCTGGCCGCGATCCGACCGGTTCCTGGCAGCCCAGGGCACGATCGGATTCGTCCTTCTGGCGGCGGGTTGTCTCCTGCGGCGCCTGGCCTTGAGAAGCCGCGGACCTTGACCCTAAAGTGAGGCGGCCACTCGCGGCAGGCAGCGCGACAGCATGGCATTCTGGCGAAAAAAGACCGATCCCTGGCGGGAACGCGAGCGGGCGCTCCGGGAACGGATCCGCTCGCTGGAGGAGGAAATCCGGCAGCTCGAGGCCCGGCTCCAGGTCCCGCGTGCGGCGTCCCGAGCAGCATCTGCGCAGCCGCCCCTGTCGCGCCCGGGAGATTCCGCCGCCCCTGAATCCGGTTCAGCCCCGGGCGGCGAGCCGCGGGGGCGACGGCCTTCCACTTCGTCTGCCCGGGCGGACGCACCTCCCACCGGACCGCAACCGGCCGCCGTTCCGGTGGAATCCCCCAGCCAAACGCCTCATCTCTACAACGAATACGGCCAACGCAAGTACGATCTGCCCGGGCTGTGGCGGTCCCTGCGGGCGAAGTGGTCGGAGCCACCGCCGTCCGGCAGCTCCGAACTGGTGCGGCTGCTGGCTGCCGGTGGTGCACCCGAGCTGCGTCCGCTGCGGTACGAACGACGCATCGCCCGCAACCGCTTTCTGGCCCTGCTGGCCATGCTGATCCTGGTGGTTTTCGGCATTGCGTATGTTCTGATTCGCGCTCCGTAAGACGCGAAAAGTGCCATGCCCCGCTCTCACCTTTCCCGCATCCGGACAGCCAGCGTCCCCATCCTTTTCGGCCCGCTGCCGGTGGAAACGGACGCAGGCTGCTTCTGGGCCTGGTATTCGGAAGCCGGATTGCGTGCCCTCACGTTTCCCAAGGACAAACCGGCGGCCACCCATGCCGTTTCAGCCGCACCCCGGCTGATTCGCGCATGGCACCGGACCACCGTTGCGGCTGTGCGGACGGTCCTGACCGGACGCGCGCCACGTCGTTTGCCGCCCCTGGACTGGGGCGGGCTGAGCGCGTTTCACCAGGCGGTGTGGCGCGAGCTGCTGCGAATCCCGCCCGGCCAGGTCCGGACCTACGGGCAGGTGGCGCGCGACCTGGGCCGGCCCGGGGCGGCACGAGCCGTGGGCCGGGCCTGTGCGGCGAACCCGATTCCCCTTCTGGTGCCCTGCCACCGCGTGGTGGCATCCAGTGGCCGTCCCGGCGGTTTCAGCGCCGGTCTGGAGTGGAAATGCCGGTTGCTGGCAGGGGAGGGCGTGGAAATGCCCGGAGGCCGGCCGTTGGGTTCGCCCCCAAGGGCAGTGTGGCGGTGTTCCTGAACCCGGCTGGGTTGTCGCCCGCGCGGAGGGCCGCTCAAACGATCTCCGGATGGGCCTTCTCCGGGTCCACGTCCAGGTCCTGGATCGCCTGGGCCACCAGCGAGGGTTTGACCTTCCGTTGCTTGGCCAACGCCCACAACGTGGCGATGACGGTGCACTCGGCGTCCACCTCGAAAAACCGGCGCAGCCGCGGGCGGGTGTCGCTCCGGCCGAATCCGTCGGTGCCGAGCGTGGTCAGGCCGCCCGGAACCCACGGTGCAATCTGATCGGGCACCATCTTCATGTTGTCGGACACCGCAACGAACGGGCCCTGCTCCTTTTCGAGGAGCTCGACCACGTAAGGTTTCCGCGGTGGCTCGGTGGGATGAAGCATGTTCCACCGCTCGCAACGCAGCGCATCGTTGCGGAGGGACTTGTAACTGGTGGCGCTCCAGACGTCGGCGGACACCCCGTACCGCTCCGCCAGGATCTCCTGGGCGCGCAACGCGGATCGGATGATCGTGCCGCTGCCGAAGATGTGGGCCTTGAGCTTCAGACCCTCCGGCCCGGGCTTGTACTTGTACAGGCCGCGCAGGATGCCCTCCTCCACACCGGGCGGCATGGGCGGCATCGGCATGTTCTCGTTGTAAAGCGTGATGAAATAGAACACATCCTGCTGGTCCACGTACATGCGCCGCAGCCCGTCGGAAATGATGATCGCCAGCTCGTAGGCGAAGGCAGGATCGTAGGCCAGCAGGGTCGGGATGGTGCTGGCCAGCAGCAGGCTGTGGCCGTCCTGATGTTGCAGGCCCTCGCCGTTCAGGGTGGTCCGACCGTACGTGGCGCCCAGCAGGAATCCGCGGGCCCGGATGTCCCCGGCCAGCCACATCAGATCCCCCACGCGCTGGAAACCGAACATGGAGTAGTAGATGTAGAACGGGATCATCGGCAGCCGCAGATTCGCGTACGAGGTCCCTGCCGCGATGAAAGACGACATTGCACCCGCCTCGGTGATGCCCTCCTCCAGGATCTGCCCGTCCTTCTTCTCCAAGTAGTAGAGCAGCGATTTCTTGTCCACGGGCTCGTAGAGTTGGCCTTTGGAGGAGTAAATCCCCACCTCGCGGAAGAGGGCGTCCAGGCCGAAGGTGCGGGCCTCGTCGGGAATGATCGGCACGATCCGCTTGCCGATCTCCTTGTGCCGGAGCAGCAGGCTCAGCATGCGGACAAAGGCCATGGTGGAGGAAACCTCCAGATTGCCCGAGCCCTTGAAAAACTCCGCGAAATACTCGCGGTCCGGCACCGGCAGCGGCTGAGGGATCACCCGGCGCTGGGGCAGGTACCCGCCCAACGCCCGACGCCGTTCGTGCAAATAGCGCATCTCCGGGCTGTCGTCCGGCGGCCGGTAAAAGGGCATCTCGGCGATCTCCTCGTCGCTGATGGGGATGCCGAACCGCGTCCGGAATTCGCGCAGTTCTTTTTCGTTCAGTTTCTTCTGCTGATGGGTGATGTTGCGCCCCTCACCGGCCTCGCCCAGACCGTAGCCCTTGATGGTCTTGGCCAGGATGACCGTCGGCTGGCCCTTGTGCGCCCAGGCGGCCGCATAGGCGGCGTACACCTTCACCGGATCGTGCCCGCCCCGCATGAGCTTGCGGATCTGGTCGTCGGTCAGATGATTCACCAGCTCGAGCAGCTCCGGATATTTGCCGAAGAAATGCTTCCGTGTGTAGCTGCCGGGTTCCACGGAATACTTCTGGTAGTCCCCGTCCACGGCCTCTTCCATGCGTTTGAGCAGCAGGCCGGACTTGTCAGCCGCCAACAACGGGTCCCAATCCGATCCCCAGATCACCTTGATGACGTTCCAGCCCGCCCCCGAGAACACCGCCTCCAGTTCCTGGATGATCTTCCCGTTGCCCCGCACCGGCCCGTCCAACCGCTGGAGATTGCAGTTGACGACCCAGATCAGATTGTCCAATTGCTCGCGCGACGCCAGCGTGATGGACCCCAGCGTCTCGGGCTCGTCGGTCTCTCCATCCCCCACGAAACACACCACCTTGGGTTCCTGTCCGGTGAACAGCCCCCGGTCCCGCAGGTACCGGATGAACCGCGCGGTGTAGATGGAGACGATTGGCCCCAGCCCCATGGAAACCGTGGGGAACTGCCAGAACTCGGGCATCAGATACGGGTGCGGATACGAGGACAGCCCGCCACCCGGCGCCAGTTCCTGCCGGAAATTGCGGACCTGCGTCTCGGTAAGCCGCCCCTCCAAAAAGGCCCGCGCGTAGATCCCCGGCGCCGAATGACCCTGGAAAAAGACCAGGTCGCCCACGAAATCCTCCGTGGGCCCACGCAGGAAATGGTTGAACGCCACCTCGTACAACGTCGCACTGGAGGCGAAGCTGGAGATGTGCCCGCCCACGTTGGTGCGCATGTTGGCCTGGACCACCATGGCCATCGCATTCCAACGCACGATGCTCTTGATCCGCCGTTCCAGCTCGCGATCGCCCGGAAACGCCGGCTGTTCTTCCGGTGGGATGGTGTTGATGTAGGGCGTGCTGACGGGGCGGAACCCGCCCTGCCCGGGCGGGATCAGCCGGCGCGTCAGGCTCTGAAGAAAGCGCCCGGCCACCTCGGGACCGTGCGGCTGCAGCGCCTTCTCCACCACGGTGTCCAACGACTCGTACCACTGCCGCGGCCGGCCTGCCGCAGCCACCGCAGATGCCACCTGAACTTTGTCTGGCGTTTTCACGTTCCGTGTTGCACTCCGTTGTCTCCCGCGCAGGCCGGGCGGAGCCAAACCGCCGCCCGCCCCGCCGGGAGCCTGGAAAAACCAAGCCGAAAACGGCCCCGTTGTCAGGCACAAACGTAGCACACCCGAAGCCATGTGAAACATCTGGATTGGACACTCCACACGCCGGAGGCCAACCTGGCCGCCGACGAGGCCCTCCTGGATTGGTGCGAGGCCGGTGCCTCATCCGAGCCCGGCACCGAATACCTCCGTTTCTGGATGCCCGACCGCCCCTTCGTGGTGGTCGGCTACGGCCAGCAGGTCGAGCGCGAGGTGGACCTCGCCGCCTGCCAACAACTCGGCATTCCCGTGTTGCGCCGCTGTTCCGGCGGGGGAACCGTCCTCCAGGCACCCGGCTGCCTCAACTACACCCTCGTGCTGCGGATTGACCCAGCCGGACCGACCCGGTCGGTCACCACCACCAATCGCTTCGTGCTGCAACGCCACGCCACCGCCCTGGCCCGCGCCCTTGACCTCGAACCCCACGCGATCCGGATCCAGGGCGACACCGATCTCACCCTCGACGGCCGCAAATTCTCCGGAAACGCCCAGCGCCGCCACCGCCGTTACCTCCTTTTCCACGGGACGTTCCTCCTTCACCTGCCTCTCGACCTGATGACCGCAGTGTTGAAAATGCCGTCGCGACAACCGGCCTATCGCCAGGGTCGTTCCCACGCCGATTTCCTCACCACCCTCCCGCTCTCCGAGGCGGAGGTCCGCCGCGCCTTGTTGCACGCATGGTCAGCCGAACCATCCGCTTCCCCACCGCCCGCCGACGTCGTGTGGGAACTCGTCCGAACCCGATACGCACGGTCCGAGTGGACCTTCCGCACTGCCGGCCCGGGCACGACCTGAGTCGACAACGGCCCCTGCCGCCCCGGCGCCGGCCGCGGCCTCCAGCCCCGACCCGGTTTGACTTTCGAAGTTCCGAACGGAAATTGACTCCATGCAACGGCCCAAACCGGGACGAAACCAGGCAGGGGCGCCCGGCACAGGCGCGCTGGTGTTGCTCCTCGCGATCCATCTCTCAGCCCAGCCCGCCCCAACCGCGCCCCGCACCCGACCGGGAACAAACCCATCCACTCCACCGGCCATGAACTTCCCCATCCGCAAGACTGAAGACGAATGGCGCAAACTGCTCTCGCCCGAGCAATACCACGTGCTGCGTCAAAAGGGCACCGAGCGCCCCTTCTCCGGAGCCTACTGGAACCACAAGGAAAAGGGCGTGTACCGTTGCGCCGGCTGTGGCGCCCTCCTGTTCACCTCCGACACCAAATTCGATTCCGGCTGCGGCTGGCCCAGCTACTTCGCCCCTGCTTCGCAGGATGCCGTGGTCACCCAACCCGATTACAGCCATGGGATGATTCGGACCGAGGTGCTCTGCGCCCGCTGCGGCGGGCACCTGGGCCATGTCTTCGCGGACGGCCCGCGGCCCACCGGCCTGCGTTATTGCATCAACTCCGCCGCGCTCAAATTCGAAAAACAGGCCCCCTCACCGGCACCTTCTCCCTCCACCCAAGCCCGCGGGGAAAAGGCCGGACAAAACCCCGCCCCGCCCAAGCCCTGACCGTTCCCAGCGGGGACGGACCGTCATCCGCGCCCTTCCGCCCCCGGACGGCAGATTGAAAACGTCCTGCCCGGTCCTCCGCACAAAGGGATGCCGGGATCATATCGCACCGGCCGGCCCGCAGACGAGAGCCCGGCAACGCCGCTTTTCCCAGCCCCACCAAAACGGCACCCATCTGATTTCCACAGGGACCGGCCCGGCTGATTGCCGCCGTCAACCGGAAGCACTGGACGCATCCGAATTCACCGCAGCGCCCGGTGCCCATCCATCCTTCTGACGGCGTGCGGGGTTCGATCCGCGCCGTGCAAGGGGCCAAGTCAGACGCCTCTGCGAACATGATCGCCGGGCACGGAGTTCCGCCGTCCCACCCGCACGGCCGGTCCACGCGGTCGCCGGATCTGGAAACCCCTGCGTGCGGCAGCGTGCAGAGCCGCCGTCCGGCACGCGCCAAGGACCCTGACAAGGCACCCGGCTCCGTCCGCGTCTCCAATCCGCACGCATCCGCGCAGCGCCGTCTCACCGGCCAACCGTGCTCCAGCCGGTCGCGTGGCCCTCTGAACTTGTACAGTGCCGGGGTCGTTGGCAAAGTCGCCGACCGTGGGCACGGTACGGAAACAGGCCCCGGCGGAAGCCAACCGGTGCGGCAGACCCCCGGCCGGCGCGCGGCCGGGTTCGCCCACCGCCCGACCGATGGCGCGCGCCGGGTTGTTCCCGGGAAAACGCTTTGTCCATCCGGCACCGCTTTTATCATGAACCCTCGATCCTCCGGATCCTCAGCCCCAGAGGTGCGGGAAGCGCAGCATCCCGCGCCCGAAAACCCCCTGGCGGACGTGAAACAGCTCGGGATGTGGGCGGCCATCGCCAGTCTCGGGTACGTCTTCTGGGTCGTGGGTGCCATGGAGATGATCGAGCGACTGGCGTTCTATGGTGTGCGCGCCGTTGCCACGTTGTACGCCACCCGGCCGCTCTCCGAGCACGGGCTGGGCGTGACCATGGCGACCTTCGGCACCCTCCTGATGACGTGGAACCTGGTGCAATCGCTGGTGCCGGTGTTCACCGGCGGTTTGTCAGACCGCTACGGTTACAAACCCACGATCTTCCTTTCCACGGTCCTCAAATGCCTGGGCTACCTGATCATGGCCTGGTGGCAGACCTATGCCGGGTTCTTTGTCGGGGTGATGTTTCTGGCGGTGGGCACGGCAATCTTCAAACCCGGGATCCAGGGGACGCTCATCCGGGCCACCAACCGGCTGAACAGCAGCATGGCGTGGGGCATCTTCTATCAAACGGTCAACATCGGCGGTTGGATCGGGCCCCTGATCGCGCTGCACATGCGTGAGCACATGGGCTGGCAGTCGGTGTTTTACACCAATGCGGCCTTCATCTGCCTGAACTTCCTCCTGCTGTTGACCTATCGCGAGCCGGGGTTGGAAGAACGTCTGGCCCGGCGGGCCCGGATCCGTGCCGGGCTGGAACGGGAGGTCCCGCTGTGGAGGGAGTCGCTGGCCGAGCTGCGCAAGCCACATTTGTCCGTCTATCTGGCCATCTTTTCCGTCTGGTGGCTCATGTTCCCGATGATCTGGGACGTGCTGCCACGCTATGTGGAGGACTGGGTGGACACCCGTCCGATGGTGACCTTCTTGTTCGGCCCCGATGGCACACAGAATGTTTTTGCAAAGTTCTTCCTGGGAATGGACACCACCGGACAGCACATCCAGCCGGAGGGGATCGTCAACATCAACGCCGGCATGATCATGCTGACCTGTTTCCTGTTTGCCGGGCTGAGCGCCCGCATGCGCGCCACCGACAGCCTGCTGGCGGGCACGTTGCTGGTGGTGACGGCGCTGACGATGATCGGATTGACCCGGCACGTCGGGTGGGTGGTGTTGGGCATGGTCGTGTTCAGCATCGGTGAAATGCTGGCCAGTCCGAAGTACAGCGAGTTTCTGGGCAACGTGGCGCCGCCGGACAAGAAGGCCATGTGGATCGGTTTTTCGCAGGCACCCATCCTCATCGGCTGGACGATCGAGGGCAAGCTGGGCCCGCTGCTGTACCACTACTTTTCCGACAAGGATCAATTGGCGCGGCGCACCTTGGTGGAGGCCATGGGCTGGTCACCGGAGGCCGTCACCGAGAAGGCCCTGCCGGTCGGGGAAGCGTTTCGGAAACTGGTGGAGGTGACGGGCCAAAGCCCGGAGGCACTCACGCGCGAGCTGGCCGCGGCCTACAACGTGGGACTGACCTGGTACGTGTTTGCCGGGATCGGCCTGTTGGCGGCCGTGATGATCTACTTCTACGGCCGCTGGATTCGGGAGCTGGCGCGGCGGCCGATGCAGCCCTGATCCCGGGCCACCCACGACTCACACCTCTGCACAACCCGGAAACCGGCCCGCGCATTCCGGCGGCAGGGTGGGAGGATCCGAGCCTGCGCCCCCGGTCCGCCACCCGGCAGGCCGTCATTTCCAGTAGAAACTGAGGATCGGGATGTCCCTGGGAGAGTTGCGGCCCAGGATGGCCACGAACGTCCGGTGCACGCCGTTGACCTCGGCTTCCACGGTGACTTCGAAGGTGCGGCTGCGCTGGTCCAGGTAACGGACCGCGGCGGTGGCCTCCGCGGGCGTGAGACCGGCACTGACCAGCATGTCGAGCAGGGAAAGCCCGGGACTGCCGGCGGGGGTGTCGTCCTCGGTACCCTCCACGCCGTCGTAACCCGCGCGCAGCATGACAATGCGCGAGGCCCGACCCTCGTCAATGAACGGCACCAGTTGAAGCGAGCTGACCGGTGCGGTGTTGATGTTGAGTTTGCCCGAGGAAACCGTGGTGAAGAGGTCCACCAGCCCCACCGGCGGCGTCACCGCGGAGCTGACCACGCCGAGCGACTCCGCCCGCGGAAGATAACGACCCGCTACCGCGTTGGTGGCTGCCGGTCCCCAGTAAAGTTCCGGAGTGATCCCGCGCACCATCAACAGCTCGGAGAGATCTTCCATGGGCCGGTTCTTGGCATGGTAGGGCGGATCCAGGGTCTGATAGTAGTCGCTCTCGGCGCCGCTGAGGTGGGTGTCATCATCGGGATCCACCCAGTCCAAAATGGCACTGACCAGGGCGGGAAACTCGCCGGGGTCCACTCCCATGAGGATGAAGGCATGCTGCAGGATCAGCTCGTCGGCCACGTTGATGTTGAATTTCCGTTCCAGATCCACGATCCGCACGCTGATCCGGCCGGAGCCGAGCTGGATATCGGTCAGTTGCAGTCCGGCCAACGGACTGTTGGAGGTGCAGAGGCCTCCCGGTCCACCAGCCCACACCTGGTTGAGCGCGTCGTACGGTTCACAGCCCAGGGCCAGCTGCTCGCCCAGCACGTAACGGGCCAGTTCCACACCGGACCGACCCAGCCAGAGCAGCTCCGATTCGGCCTGGGCGTTGCGTGCCAGTTTGGTCTCCACCCGCATCGAATAGGCGAATCCGCCGGCCAGGATGGACAGGACCAGCACGGTGATCATCACGATGATCAACGCAATGCCCTCGCATGGGCGCCGGAATGCGGGCCGCGGCTTCATGGTTGACCTCCGGGAAGGCCGGGCGCCGGACCCGGGACCACGGGGTTGGGCGAAGGAATCACGGGCGGCTGCCCCGGACCGCCCGGCAGGACCTGCTGTTGGCCGGGCACACCCGGCACGCCCACGCGCGGCATTTGGTACTGCGGCGGCAGCCCCCGGCTCGGGACGGCCACCACGCGGCTGACCTCCCGTTCCTCCCGACTGCTGGAGCGGCCGGGGGGCGTCAGGCGCAGCTTCAACAACACCAGGGCCGGCAACTGATTCGTCTGAAGCCATTCCTCGGTCCAGTCCCCGGCCTGCAAATCCCAGAACGCAAGGTCCAATCCACGCACGCCACGGGCCAGAATCAGCGGATGATTCTCCTCATCCTCGTCCAGGTCCCGAACCAGCGGGTGTTGACGCAACGTCAGCACCCGGTCGTTGTCCGGGCCGGGTTCGACCCGAAAGATCACGCGCCGTACCGCCAGGTCGCCAAACCGGCCGCTGCGGGGGAAGGACGGCGGCAAGCGCGCCACGAAACTGAGCAGTGCCTCGTCACCGCCCCGGGCAACGAACCCGTAGTACTCGGCATTCAGCACGGACATTTGAGCCGTGGTCAGCGCGTCCTCAAGCGTCTGAAGGGCCATGCGGGAACGCTGGGCCTGAGCGGCGGCGTCCAAACCCACCTTGGAAGCCCTCAGAATCGCCGTCCAACTCGAGTAGATGGCCGCCACCACGAGACTCAGGATCGCCACAGCCAGCATCGCCTCCACCAGCGTGAAGGCGCGGGCGTTTCGATGTGGATTGCGCGGCTCGATCATCAGCGTCGGGGTGGAGCGGGTGTGCCCACGGGGTTCTGGCCCTGGAACAACAACACGCTCATGGTGGATACGCGGCCACCCGGGCCCTGGCGCGGCCGGACCACCATGTCCACGCGCACCAGACCGTTCGTGATGGGAATGACTTCGAAATCATATTGCTCGTCCGGGAAGAGGTCGCCGAAATCACCCGAGTACAGTCCCCCGTCCAGGCGATTGGAAACAGTGAGAAACGCCGCCAGCAAACCTGCGTCCACGCGCTCCTGTTGGAGTGCCCGGGCATTCCGGAGCGAGCTGGAGACCAGGGCCAGGATGGCAAACACGGCCATGAAAAACATGGCCATGGCCAGCATCACCTCGATGAGGGTAAACGCACCGGACCGGCGGCGTGCCGGGCCGGACAGGACCGGTCCAGTGTCGAGGGAAGCCGGAGTCATCGGGGGCCCAGGGTTTCCACATGCGCCAGCGCCGTGGTCACCTCCAACGAGATTTTGCGGTACTCGTTGCGATCCGAACGCAGCACCAGCGTCAGCTCGTCGCAGGTCCCGTTGGGAAAGAACCGCACCCGCGCCAGCTCGGCGTCTTTGAATTCCACGAAGTTCACGTCCACCATTTCGAGGGTCACCGCCTCCGGCAGGCGCGCCCGGAGCCCCGACCGCGCCTCGTCCTCCGGGCTCGCAGGCAGCCGGGCAGCGGAAACCGGCGGGGGTTCACCCGCCTCCGCTTCCGCAGCCGCCCCGGCCACGAACAGGAGCTTTTCCTGCGGCCGGATCCAGAGTTCCACCGGTCGCCCGCCAAGAATGGCCCGCGCGCGTGCAGTGCTGCACACCTCCACCACGTCGGCCACGGCCTGCCGGAGATCGGCCTTGCGCCGCAGTTGCGAGAAGGCCGGAATGCTCATCGTCATCACGATCCCCACGATGGCCACAACGATCATGATCTCGATGAGCGTCCAACCGGCCTGCCGCAAGCAGACGGCCCGGCCCGGTCCGGCCGCGCCAACCGGGCCATCGTGAACGGTACGGTCGAAACAGGATCTCACCGCGCGATGTTGGAGGTGATGGCGAACATCGCCGAAAGAACGCTGAGCAACAGAAATCCGACACCCACGGCCATGACGATGATCATGACCGGCTCGATCATGTTGGTCATGACCCGCAGGGCCAGCGTCAGCTCGTTTTCGTACGTGTCCGCCAGGTTGCGCAGGGCGCCCGGCACATCGCCGGTTTCCTCGCCGATCTTCACCAAATCCACCATCAACTGCGGGAACAACCGGCTGCGCGCCAGCGGTTGGGCAAGGCTCTTGCCGTCGGTGACGTCCTCGCGCGCGCGGGCGATCGCCTCTTTGACCAACCGGTTGGGAATGACCTGTTCGGTGATCTTCAGCGCGGTCAACACCGGCACCCCGTTCTCCAGCAGCGTGGACAAGGTACGGGCAAAAGTGGCGAAAAGATGCAGCCGGATCACCTTCCCAAAAAGGGGCGCGTTCAGTTTCCACTGATCAATCCGGCGCCGCCCCTCCTCGGTGGCCTGGAACCGCTTGAACACGACCCACACCGCCGCCACCACCAGCAGGATCAACCACCAGTAACCCGACAAGAAATGGCTGATCCCCACCAACAACTGCGTCATCCACGGCAGCTCGACCTGCATGCCCTCGAACATGGTCAGAAACTTCGGCAGCATGTAGGTCATGAAGAAGGCCATGATCGCCACCCCCACCAGCGCGACAAAGGCGGGGTACACCAGCGCGGAGCTGAACCGGGCCTGCACCTGGGCAAATCGTTCGAAATGTTCCGCCATCCGGCGCAGCACCTCCACGAGCGCACCGCTCTGTTCGCCGGCCCGGACCATGTTCACATAAAGATCCGAAAAAATGGCCGGCTGCTTGGCCATGGCATCGGACAGGCTGCGCCCCTCCATCACCTCCTGCCGGAGTTGACGCGCCACTTCGGCCGGGATGCCGCGGCTCTCCAAATGCGTCATGCTGTGAAGCGCCACCGTGAGAGGCATGCCCGCCTGAAGAAGGTTCGCCAGTTGCTGCGTAAAGGTGGCCAGTTCCTGGAGCTTCGGTTTCCGGGGACGAGTCCGCCACGCCTGCCAGCTGCTCGGCCCGAAACCACGCCGGATGGCAGCGGACTCGGCGACGCGACCGCCTGCGCCGCCGCCCTTGGCGGCATCCACCGCCACGGGGAAAAGCCCCAAACGCTCCAGTTGAGCCAGGACCGCCGTTCGGTCCGGCCCCTCCAACACGCCCTCCACCAATTCGCCGGTGCGGCGACGTGCCCTGTAAGCAAACTGCGGCATTCCTACGTAGATCGAATCACCAAACGCCGGAAAAAGTTGCGCCAGACGGTTTCACGCACCTCCCCACAAACCCGGGAAGTCGCCCCGGCTCCGTTCCGTGTTCGCCGGTTCCACGCCGGGGGTACGGAAGCCCTTCAGCCCGGCCGAGCCCCGCCATCCGAATGGTCCGGCCGGAGCACGGCCTCGTTCAAACTCCCGCGCCGGTACCCCAGCAGATCCACCGTGACGTGCTGGTAACCCAGTGCCTTGAGGGCTTCGGCAACCTTGAGCGCCGTGCCATTGGCCAACAGGGCGGGCAGTTCATCCGTCCCCACTTCGATCCGGGCCAGCGCCGGACCGGCGCCGCGGGTGGTTTCCCCGGGCGGACCCTTTCCGCCGCCTGTGACGGGGACAGCCGGACGGGGCAGTTCGTGGTGCCGCACCCGCACGTCACGGAAGCCCATTTGCCGGAGCACCCCTTCCGCGGCTTCGATCATCCGAAGCTTTTCCACGCTCACCGGTTCTCCATAAGGGATGCGCGAACTCAAACAGGCCATCTGCGGTTTGTCGGCCGTGGGCAGGCCCATGGCAGCCGACAACGCGCGAATCTCGGCCTTCGTCAGCCCCACCTCCTTGAGCGGGGCTCGCACCTGATGCTCGGCAGCCGCCCGCGCCCCCGGGCGCCAATCCCCGACGTCGCTGGCGTTCTCCCCGTAAACGATGACAGCAAACCCACCGGCCCGGGCCAACGGGACCAGCACATGAAACAACTCCGTCTTGCAGAAGTAGCAACGGTCCACAGGATTGGCCAGATACCGCGGATTCTCGAACTCGTGGGTGCCGACCACCCGGACCGGAAACCCGAATCGCCGGCCCAGCTCCAGCGCCTCCGCCAGCTCCCGCCGCGGCAGGCTCGGCGAATCGGCAATGACCGCCAGCGCACGATCCCCCAACGTCTGGTGCGCCACGACCGCCAGGAACACCGAGTCCACGCCGCCCGAGTAGGCAACCAAGCAGGATCCGTACTCGCGCAACCGCGCGCGCAGGGCTTCGAGTTTCTCCGCCGACACGAGCGAAAAATGGCACCAGTCCGGCGCGCTGTCGAGTCGTTGCCCGCCCGCCCGGCCCGGCCCACGGGAAACCCGACCACCCCCGGCCATCGCCCGACCCGGACCGGGGCACGAAAAGCCGGATGCCCCACGCAGCCTTGCCCCACCCCGGCACCGCCGACATGCTGACTCCATGACGAAACCGTCCCAGTCGTGCGAACCGCCGTTGCTGCGGGTGGCCCGCCGCATCCAGGCCCTGGCCCAAACCGGTCTCGCCTATACCGAAGGTCCCTACGACCGCGAACGCTACACCGAGCTGCTGGATCTGGCGGCGGAATTGATGGCACTGCAGTCGGACACCCCCCTGCCCGTCATCCGCGACCTGTTCGCCCGCCAGACCGGTTATGCCACCCCGAAAGTGGACGTACGAGCAGCGGTGATCCACGGCGGCCAGATCCTGCTCGTACAGGAGGAGGAAGACGGTTTGTGGACCCTCCCCGGCGGCTGGGCCGACGTCAATGACGCCCCCAGCCAGGCGGTCCGACGGGAGGTACGCGAAGAAGCGGGCCTGGACGTGCGGGTGACCAAACTGGCGATGGTGTTGGACCGGTCCCTTCACCCCCATGTGCCGCCGTTCCCGTTCCACATCTACAAGCTGTTTTTTCTGTGTGAACCGGTCGGCGGCAGTTGCCAGCCCGGCACAGGCATCCGGCAGGTCTCGTTCTTCCCACGCTCGGACCTGCCCCCTCTCTCGCTTACCCGGGTGTTGCCCGGGCAGATCCAACGCCTGTTCGAGCACGCGCTGCGACCGGACCTGCCAACGGATTTCGACTGACCCGACCGCACCTCGCGGAAGTCTCACCGCCCGCGGCCGTCCAACCGTTCCAGGGCTTCCATCACACCCTCGCCGTAAGGGCGACCTGCCACGTATCCGCCGGCCCGGCGCACCGCCTCCTGCACGGGTCCCACGGCGTTGGCCGGCGCCGCCAGATGCCCGGCCACGTCGGTCCGGAGCATCGGCAGGTCGTTGAAGTGATCCCCCGCCGCAAACACCCGGTCCGGACCCAGCCCCAGCCGCCGGGCCACGGCACTCAATGCCGTGCCCTTGTTGTAAGCCACGTGGCCGAACCGCGCGTAGACGTCATTGCGCACGTAGTCCAAGCCCGGCACCCGCCGGCACAACTCCCGGGCACGCGCCTCGATTGCGTCGGCATCCCGGGCATTCGCAGCGACCACGCAAAACGGCGACCACATGTCCGCGTAGACCGTGGCAGGAAAGCGTTCCTCCACCCAGGCCGCCAACTCCGGCACGTGCGGTCGCACCCTTTCAAAAACCTCGTTGTGCGCCCGGTGACAGGCCCGGTTCCACTCCTCCCATTCCACGTAACCGCCGTGTTCGCGAACGTAAATCTCCCGCTCCACCAGCACCAAGTAATCCGGCCAGACCGGGGACCCCGCCCGGGCAAGCGTCTCCAGCAACGAGGAGAGATCCCGCCCCGTGTTGATGATCCACCGGCCCCCGGCCTGCTGGAACCGCTCGATCCATTGCAGGAACCTCGGCGACAAGGGCGGCTGTTCGAACTCGGCAAAAATCGTGCCGTCAAAGTCCGTTGCCACCAACGCCACACCGCTGTTCTTCATCCCTTCTCAACTCCCATGGTCGGCGGACGACCGTTCCACACGCTCCCGATCCCCGGCCGCGGTCGGCCGATCCGCACCAGAACCTCATCCTGTACCCGGTTTCCCGTCTCCGAACAAGCCCACGCACAAAATGCGCGCCACGGCGGGCAGGCCCTCCAGCACCGCCACAAGCGCCGCCCACACGGCACGGCCCGCACCGGGGAACCCCGGTTCCGGACGGCGCCAAAACCAATGCAAGCGCTGAAACCGCATGCTCCTTCCCGCCGACACCGGAATGTCACGGCCCTCGTGTGCAGAAGGCGCACCGGTGGAAGCTCCGCCGCCCGGGTCCGGATGCACTCGAGAGCCCCGCACCGGCCCTGTGCCCGACCGGGCCGTGCCTGAGATCGCAAGGCTGAATGAGCCCTCCGTGGCCCGACGCAATCCGCCTCGGGCGCCATCCCGCCGACCGCCTTCAGGACGAACGCCGGTGCACCTTGTGGACCGACGCCTGGTCGGTGGGTTTGATCACCATCTCGTCAATGCACACGTGGGGTGGCCGCGAGGCGATCCACACCATGGCCTCGGCCACGTCCTCCGCGGTCAGCGGTTGGATGCCCTCGTACACCTTTCGCGCCCGTGCCGCGTCCCCCTTGAAGCGAACCAGCGAGAATTCTGTCTCGGCCATCCCCGGATCCAGACTGCACACCCGCAGGCCGGTACCGCAAAGTTCCAACCGGAGCACACGCGTGATCTGGCGTTCGCCTGCCTTGGCGGCGCAGTAGGCCGACCCACCTTCGTAAGCCTCATGCCCGGCCACCGAGCCGACGTTCAGGATCACCCCGCCGGGGTTGCCCAACATCAGGGAAAGGGCTGCGCGCGTCACCCGCAGCAACCCCAGCACGTTCGTTTGCAACATCGTCTCCCAGTCCTCGTCACGACCCTCCGCCACCGGGTCCAAACCCAGCGCGCCCCCCGCGTTGTTGACCAGCACATGCAACGGTGCCGCCTCCGCCGTACCCGTGCCCAACCGTTCCCGCACCCAATCAAAAAATGCCTCCACGCTGGCCCTGGAGGTCACGTCCAGCACGTGCGCGTGGGCTTCTGGTGCCCCGGCCGACCGCGCCTCCGACGCCACACGTTCCAGTCGCTCGACCCGCCGCGCCCCCAGCAACAGCCGCGCGCCGGCGGCCCCAAACGCCCTCGCCGCAGCGGCTCCAAATCCGCTGGAGGCACCCGTGATCAGGACCCATCGCCCGCGCAACCGCTCGTTCATGACATCCCTTGTAAAACACCCCCGGCCCGCCAGGCAACGCCGCGGCCCCGGCCGGAGGCCGCCCACCACCTCCCGCAGCCACACGGCGGAGCAGGCCCAATCCGGACCGCGCCGGAAACTGGACAGCACCGTCGCTTTTCGATGACACTGCCGGCCCGTGAAACAATCGTTGGTGACGCTGGATTTGGAGGGAGTCCTGACGCCGGAAATCTGGATCGCCGTGGCCGAAAAGACCGGCATCCCGGAACTGCGGCGGACCACCCGGGATGAACCCGATTACGACCGGCTCATGCGCGGACGCCTGGCCCTGCTGGACCGGCACGGGCTCAAACTCTCGGACATCCAACAGATCATCGGCACCCTCCGCCCCCTGCCCGGCGCACGCGAGTTCCTCGATGAACTCCGCTCCTTCGTCCAGGTGATCATCCTCTCGGACACCTTCGAACAATTCGCCACCCCGCTCATGCGCCAACTGGGCTGGCCCACCCTCTTGTGTCACCGCCTCGTGGTGGAAAACGACCGCATCGTGGACTACCGGCTGCGCATCCCGGAGCAAAAACAACGCGCGGTCGCCGCATTCAAACTGCTCAACTACCACGTCATCGCCGCCGGCGATTCCTACAACGACACCGCCATGCTCACCGAAGCCCACGTCGGCTTCCTCTTCCGCGCACCGGAAAACGTGCGCAGGGAGTTCCCCCAGTTCCCCGCCGTGGACACCTACGAGGAACTCCTGGCACGCATCCGCGCCGCCATGGACTGAACCTCCGCAACGCTTGTCCGGCCGGGCTCGTTCCGATCCGCCGCTCCCGGCCCGGTCCACACCGTTCCCTGACGCGCAGGCGTCGATCCCGATAAAAAAACGGGGCGCCTTCCGGCACCCCGCAACATTGCACGTCCGATCCTCCCGGACTTCACGCGCCCATGCCTTCCTCGAACGATGCCGCGGCCATCGGCCACGTGAAATGATCGCGCACGTACTGGATGCCGTTCGTGCTGGTCCAGTCCAGATCCTTGTGCGCACTTTCGGCCTCCACCACCAGCGGTGCCGTGCTGCGTCCGGTCAACTGGCAGTACCGGGCCGGATACCCGATGTGCAGCAACAACTCCGCGTACCGCTGCATGTTGATCTCGCCCGAGGGCAGGTCCACAAACTGCATCGCGCGCTTCGGCCAATCCGGTTGCATGGCCCGCAGCGGGAAGCCCGGCCGGATCACGTGATTCTTGATGTGCGCCGCATACACCCGCGGACCCACCTTCAGGAACCGCGTCTCCCAGCTCTCACCCTCCCAGCAATGGGACGGATCCGCATTCACCGCCAGGCACTTGTCACCGTCACAGATCTCCACCAGCGTCAGGAAATCGTCGGCGCACATGGCAGCCGTGCCCGGGTGAATCTCATGACACAAATACAAGCCGCGTTCATTGGCCGCCTTGCGCAATTTGGCGGTCTTCTTGACGAAACGTTCCTTCCCTTCCTCGATCAGATCGTAACCCTTGCCCTTCCAAAAGCCCCAGGGATAACCCGTGGCCACCTCCCAACCGAAGACCACCCCCCAGAACATGGGCAGGACCTTCACGTTCAGTTCAGCCGCCAGGTCGAACAACTTCAGGAGGTAGGTCTCCGTCCATTTCTCGATTTCCTGGGGAGATTTCCTGGCCACGTCGGCCGGAAGGAACGGCCGAACCGTGGGGCTGCCCGTCCATGCGGTCGTGTGCACCCAGAAGGGACAGTGACAGGAAATCCCGTCCAGCAGAATCCCCACCTCCTCGAACGTGTCGCGAATTTCCTTGGCGCTCTTGAACAGCTTGCCCCCCTCGAGCATGTAGTTGGAGGGCTGCGCCCCGGCAGCACCGGATCGTTTGGCGTATTCCAGGAATTCCCGAAGAGACTTGGCCCCGTGTTGGGCGCCCTCGATGCTAGCGTGGAAGACTTGCTGTGCCATGGTTCGTCCTCTGGTTCGATTGGTTGCAGTTGCCAGTTTCGACGAACCCCAGCTAATCGTCCGCGCCCACCGGAGGCAACCGCAAAGTGCAAATCCCCGCGAAAAACGGGCCCGCCACGCACGCACGGCCCGAACGCACGTCGCTTTGCATCCCACCACACCACCCGCCCCGCCGCCACCGCCCATCGCCCGAACCCGGAGCGGCTCAGCCCCCTTTCAGTTGCCCCCCGGCCGACCATTCCCGTCCCCATTTCATGCGACTGGCCAGACCCTCCCACCCGGCTAGCATGGGATCGAAGGGAAGACTTTTGGGAATCGGAGTTCTCGACCATGAAAACGCGCACCTCGCTCTTGGTAGTGACCCTGAGCCTGGCGTTCACGAGCCGGGCCGACGTAATCATCAGCACCTTCGACAACTTCACCTCAGACGCCCTCTACGCGTCGTGGAGCACCGCCACCATCGATTCCGGCCCCACCGCCTACACCATCACCGCCTCCGGCTACGGCAGCAACTGGAAGTACCTCGGCACCATTGACGGTACCGGATACGATTTCCTCCAGCTCACCGTCACCCTCAGCGGAGGGGGCGACGGATTCCTCGGACCCATCGTCACACTCAAAGACGCCGATGGTACGGCCTACAACTACGCCTGGTACGGCCAGTCCCTCGGCACCCATGTCCTGACCAAACGCGTGGACGAACCCACCTGGACCGAGCCCGGCGGCACGCCGGGGCTCGACCTGGCCACGCTCACCCACCTGCACCTCCAACTGGATCCGGGCGGTTACAGTGGCACTTACACCGTCTCCTTCGAAGACCTGCGGCTGGTTCCCGAACCCACCGTGGGGGCCCTTCTCGCCCTCGGTGCCATGGCATGGGCATGCCGGCGCCGCGCCTGAGACCGGCCTCACCCGGGTTTGTCCACCCCCAGGAACCTCGGCACTCGCCATGAGAAACCGTCTCCTTCTCGTCTCCCTACTGGCCGCGGCGCTCGAGCTGGCCGCCGCCCGCCCGGCGCGGGCGGAAACGGTCATCGCCACATTCGATGACTTCTTCGCCCTGGACGGCTTGTTCGCCTGGGCCGACGCCACCATTGTGGCAACCGAAACCAACTACTCCATCACCGATGTCTGCTACGGCAGCGGTTACAAGGACATCAATGTGGACGCCAGCGGCGAAACCACCGTGCAGGTGATCGTCACCCTCGACGGTCCGCCGGAAGCAGACGGTCACCTCGGCCCCATCGTCTCCCTCGTGGACGCCGACGGCACCTTCTACAACTACGCCTGGTACGGTCAAACCCGCGGGCGCCACGTTCTCACCATGGACGTCAACCAGCCCACTTTCGTCTCCGGCGAGGGATCCGTCCCCGGCCTGGACCTCGCGCACCTGGACTTCTTTCACCTTCAGCTCGACCCCGGGTTCTTCGGCTGCGGCGGCGCCTACACGGTCACCTGGGAAGACTTTCGACTCATCGGCGCCCCCGGCCTGAGGATCAAGGCCTGGGCCTATGACCCGGCCACCGGCCAAATCACGCTCACGTGGGACAGCAAAGCCGGCAAACTTTACACGGTCGAGTACACCACCGATCTGGGAACGCCCTTTGCCCCGCTGGTCAGCGACATCTACGCCGAAGGCAGCGAGGTCACCTACAGCATCAGCCTGCCCGGATTCGACATGCTCTGGTTCCGGATCGCACAACAACCGTGAAATCCGGCGGCCCGTTGCCCAGTCCCGTGTCGCCCGCCGCCCCAACCCGGCCAGGCCCTCCCCGCGCAGGAGCCCCACCGAACCACCCGGACCGCGGTCACCCGACTCTCCTCCTCCGCCTGTCGGCCTGGACCGCGGCGCTCTGCCTGGTCTGGCTGACTCCGCAGTCCCCGGCCGCCGAAAAACTCCTGCTGGCCCATTACATGCCCTGGTACACCGCGCCACCCGTCAGCAGCCGCTGGGGATGGCACTGGACCATGAACCACTTCGACCCGGAAACCCGGGACGAACAGGGACGGCGTCAAATCGCCTCCCATTACCACCCCTTGACCGAGCCCTACGACTCGGCCGACCCGGCCATTCTGGAGTACCATGTGTTACTCATGAAACTGGCCGGGCTGGACGGCGTCATCGCCGACTGGTACGGCCCGGACGATTACCTCGATTACGCGCGCATCCACGAACGCACCCTTCGACTGTTCGAGTGGACCCGCCGGGCCGGCCTCTGGTTCTGCCTCTGCTACGAAGATCGGACCATCGGCCGCATGATCGAAGGTGGCTACATTGCTTCCACCGAAGCCGTCCACCGTGCCCGTTCCGCACTCCTGGAAGCCGAACGCCAGTTTCTCAGTCAAACCGGCTATCTCCGCTGGCAGAACCGGCCCGTACTCCTCAATTTCGGCCCCGTCTTCTTCACAGGCGATCAGTGGCCCGCCATCTTTGCCGCGCTGCAACCCTCCAATCAACCCGTGTTCTTCACCCTCGACCGGCGGGTCACCGGCGCCACGGGCGGCTTCAACTGGCCCCCCATGTGGGCCTCCGCCACCAACGGCGGCGTCCTGCATCCCTCCGCCCTGCTCCACTACCTCGATGGCTTCGAACAAAAGGCCTCAGCCTGGAACGCCTTTGTCAGCACCGCCTTTCCCCGCTTCCACGACATCTACGCCCAGGCCAATGTGGGCCCCTCTTACGGCTATCTGGACGACGCCGAGGGAAACACCTTCCGTCTGACCCTTCATCGGGCCATGACCAACGGTTCCCTCCTGGTCCAGATCGCCACCTGGAACGACTTCGGTGAAGGAACCATGATCGAGCCCACCGTGGAGTTCGGCTATCGCGACCTTCAACTGATCCAGGAAGCCCGCCGCACGTTTCTCGACCCCGCCTTCCGTTACAGCCCCGCCGACCTGGCACTCCCCCTGCAACTGCTCCAGCTCCGACGCAGGGATGCCGACCGCCCACAAACCCAAACCGAACTCGACCTGGTATTCAGCCTGATCGTCCAGGGCGAACTTCCCACAGCCCGCTCACTGCTGGAAGCCATCAGCCGCCGCCGGCCGCTGCTCCGGTCCTGGACCCTCGACGGTGACTCCCTCGAGATCGCCGTCGGGGGTTACCTCTCCGACCAGGGCGTGGAAATCCAATCCACGACCAACCTCTGGAGCGGACCCTGGACCCCGGTAACCCGGAAAACCAACGATCCGGCAGCTGCCACCTTCCGCCTCCCCGTCCCGCGCGAAGGTCCACCACTCTTCCTCCGGGCGCGCAACCTCTGAACCCAGCCCGTCCTCCCACGCCGGCAAAAACCCTCTGCTCTGAAGGTCCTTCAAGCTTCTTCACGCGTCACCTTCCCCAACAGCTCCAGCGCCAGCCGCGACCATAACTCGAACCGTCCGAGCGGCCAGTCCGGTCCCCCCGCCGCCGCCGGTGCCAGCCACTGAAGTTCAGCCAGTTCCGCCCCCGCCCCGGGAGACACCTCCGACACCGAATGCAAAAACACCGCGCCCAGGTGCACCTGACCCAGAAGCGAGCGACTTTCGTGAATCAAACCCAGAAAACGCGTATGGCCGGATGCGGCCGCCCCGGGAAATTCCTCCGCCAACTCCCGGCGCAGCCCCGCCCACAACACCGCCCGCCAATACTCCAACCCGCCTCCGACCCAACCGTCGCCCGGCGCATCCGCAGGATTCACGTGCCCGCCAATCCCCACCGACCACATCCCGTGCAGCCTCGGCTCGGCCCCGCGCCGGCGATACACGGCCAGTTCCCCACGTCCATTCCGCACCAGTACGTACGGAATCCATTGCTTGCCCGAAGGATCGTGTTCCGCCTCCGAACGGCGCCGCCACCAAGGGCGGATCCGCGCCAGCACACTCAAAAGCTCACGCTCCGACAGCGGCACCACACCTTCTTCCGGAAGCCATTCCTCCGGAAGCTCCGCTGTCCGCACGCAAAGAACCTGCTCTCCGTCCCAGTTGACCATCATCCTCTCACACTCCCTCCGGCGCACCTGCCGGCAAACAGCTCAAGACACGACATCCCCGCCACGGCCCCACTCACAATGCCCCCCGCAATCGGGAAAGCCTCAGGACCCACCAGTTCACGCTGCACGGGGGCCACAGGCAGCCGGTCGAGCTGGAACCGCGGTTCCTCGGCCCGGACCGGGCCATACCCGAGCAATCCGCCAATAGAGTCAAGGTTCTGCTCCCGGTCCGCTACCAGACCGGACACTGCCCGGTCGTGCACCTCCAAGCACCCACTCGTGACATGACCCGCATTCTCACTCCGCAGCGCGATCAGCCGCTCCCGCCAACCGATGGACAGTCCGGCCCGGGTTTCATCCATCCCGTATGGAGGGCAGCCGAAAGCTTCGCAGCACAGGGACCTCTCTCCGATGGCCCCGCCCATCCCCAGCGCCAGGCCGGGCCGGTCGCAAGGGAACAGGTCCACCTCCAGCGAACCCGGCAGATCCACCGACGCATCCGGATACTGCGCCAGTATCCACCGGTTCCCTGCCCCACGATGTTCAGATGCCTAATTGCCGCGGCCGTTGCGCGGACCAGACGCTCACGTGCGCTTCGCTTCATATCCGGTGAGAACCGCCCACCCTAACGACTCCGCGCATCGCTTCCACCTGCCGGCAAGGCACCGGTCTGTGGCAAAACTGCGTAACCTCAAGCCAAACATGCAAGTGCATGCACCCACACTAGCCGGAATCGCGCGAAAGATCACCGTGCTTTCGGACGCCGTTGCGATGCCGCCTGAGGGCTCCGGCCCCCGCCGCATCACAGGGGCCGAAGCAGACCGGCACAGCGCCCCGCCAGCCGCAACCTGTCGGTGGCCGAGAGGAATGCAGATTCGATGGCATTGCGCTGCAACTGCAGGATGTCCAATCGGGTCAACCCGGGACAAAGCCGCGCCGCCAGCAGCAGGTTGTCCGTCAACGAAGCAGCGGAAATCCCGATGTTGTCGGTGTTCACGGTGACACGCGCCCCGGCGCGGAGGTAGTCCAGGAGCGGGTAATGACCCGAGGGATTGGACGGATCGGACGGATCGCCCGGCTCCAGCGGGAAGCCTTTGATCTGGTAGTTGGCGTAGGGGCAGAGCTCGAGGCCGATGCCCCGGTCCGCCACCGAACGCAACAGTTCCCTCGATTCCGCCAGACTCAGGGCATGGCCCAACCGGCGGGCGTTCAGGTCGAAGACCGCCCGCCAGATCCCCTCCGCATCGTCGTTCTCACCGGCATGCACCGTCACCGCCAGCCCGCAACGATGCACTGCGGTGAATTCTTCGCGGAAGTAATGGGCCCGTGTGTGGACGTCCTCGTACCCGGCCAGGTCCACACCCACCACGCGGCACTCGTCCGCATCCGTCCAATGTTCCGCAGCCGTGACGGCCAGGGCCAGATGCCGCGAGATGGCGGCGCGATAGTCGCCGTGTTGGCGGCGGGTGGCGATGAGGATGAGGTTGACGTGGCAGCGAGGGGGCTGGTCCGGAGCAGGGCGCGCCTCATCCATGCAGTCCTGAAAGACTCTCCGGATGTCGGAGAGCACGTGCCAGGGCGAACGTTCCGCAGTGGCGTAGTTGGCCGGCGAACACCGGACCTCGGCGTAAAGGACATTCTGTTCGAGGAAGTGTCGGTAGAGCAGTTCGCACTGCTTCTTCAGGCAACCGGGGTCTTTGAGCAGGGCGCTGCCGTTGGCGTCGCCGAGCTTCATGTAGTCGCTGAGCGCGACCGGTCGAGCGGGCAGAGGCCAGTCTTCGGGGAGCGGAGGTTCGTTCAAGGGGGGCAGTTTCCCGGGATGCTCCGCTGCGGCGCGCACTTGCCGAAGGAGGTCGCCATGCGTCGCAAAGCCGCCCAGATGACAGTGCAACTCGATCTTGGGCAGCCCCGCCACCCACCGCCGGTCGGCCTCCGACCGGCTGTCCACTGGTTCTCGGAGCCACGACTGGTGCGACTCGGGCCAAGTCGCCAACTCGGCAAATGGCAGCTCGGGCAGGCTCTCCCACGCGCCAGCAATCCGCACGGTTCGTTCCAACGTTTCCCTGACCCACAGCCGGAATCCCTCGTCAGGCGCACGAACCCATCGGATCCCTCCCTCCTCCCGGACCGTCTCCAACGGGAACCGACCGGGCCCGACCGATCGAAACTGCGGCCATCCGCGCTCGGGCCCCAGCCGAATGTAATGGAGCCAGCCCCGATCCCAAGCCGCCAGAATCTCCTCCACAGTCTCCGGAAATCCCCGGCGCCCGTTCCCCCGTGCAAACTGCTCCTCCGCCAACAGGTGAAACACCTCCGCCGCGCCCAGCACCTCTGCAGCCCGTTGCATCGCGGTCGACATGGTCTTGAAACCGCCCGAGACGCAGACGAAGCGTTGGTCCGGCTTCGTTCGACTGTCCAGAAACCAGCGATACATCACCTCCTCGAAGCGGAAGTGATCCTCCTCGGAGGTGAAGTCCACGAAATCCGCCACCCGCGTGATCGTAAGCTCCACCGCGGGCGCGTGCTGCTGAAAGAACGTGCGCACCAGCGAGACATCCGGCCGTTCGGTCGTGAGCACGTGCACGGCGGCGAACTCCGCACCGGGTAGGAGGAACGCCTCCGGCACAATGGCCGGCGAAGTGCCGAGGGAGATGAAAAGGTGAAGGGGGCGGCTCATGCGACGGTGTTTTTCGCGTGCCGGGGACAGGGCATTTCAGACGACCTCCAGACCTTCGATTTCAGCAGCTTGAGCAAGACATTGGTCGGCGGATGCGAAGCGCAGTTTTTCGATGCCTCGACCGGCCAACGAGAGCGCGGCGGCCAATTGGAGGGCGTCCGCGGCCCGCAAGGGATGAGTGCGCAAGAGGCGCCGCGCCAGCCGGCGCAGTTCTTCGCCGGGAGGGACTTCCAGCCAGGCGGTCGCAAGCTGGTCGAGGGCCCGGCGTGCCTGGGAGACGCCGCCGGCCGTGAGGCTTCCCTCCCGGAGGCGTCGCTGGAGGGCGGATTCGCACTCCACCGGCGTGCCCCACCACACGACCACCACGGGGTCTTCGCGCAAAAGACGGCCACACTCCGCCGAACCGGGTTCCGTGACCAGGAGCCGCACCAACGCCGAGCTGTCCCAGAAGATCATCGTCCCGCCCCCCTTTCCTCCAGGACGGCTTGGGCGAGGGATTGTTTGGCGGACAAGCGCGGTCGGGGCATGCCCAGGAATGCGTCCACGTCCAGGGAAGATTGCCGGGACGGGAGAACGGCCCCCTCGGCGATGAGCCGCGCGACCATGTCATCCGTCGCGGATACCGGACACAACAGGGCGACTGGTCGGGTGCGGTCGGTGATGAGGATGGTTTCGCCGCGCTGGACGCGCTTGAGCAGGCGGCTGAGCTGGTTCTTGGCGGTGGCGATATTGGCGCTTTTCATATGTCCACGTTGGCCATGTCCGTCTGTGCCGTCAAGGTTTCACGGCCCCGGGCAGGCGCGGGCACCCCACCCGTCCGGACGATCGTTGCCGGCCTGGCCCTTCCCGCGGTTCTCGGATGGTTGCGGTGCTGATCCCCACCGTGCTCTTGCTTTCGGGCTGTGTGGTGCAGCCTTGGAATAGTTGGTTGACGTGCAGGCGGCCTTGCTGGTGCGCAGCTCAGCGAGTTTGGCGCAACGCGGGCTGCCAGCCATCTTTTCTGACCTATCCGACGGATCCATCAGATGCGCTGGCATCGCTTCTTCGTGCACGCGGGGTTCATCATCATGAGAATGGCTGCAACGCTGGGTCGTTTTTCATTTTGTCATAAAGCTCAAGAGAGACATTACGTTCCTCTCGCTTCCCCCGGCCCACCAGTTGCACTCGATGGCCCTGAGGCCACCGATGGGCGTCCACAAAGATGACGAGGGCACGCCACTCGCCCTGAGCATCGAGGTGCGGACGAAGGATCACGGGCGAAGCAAAGCGACCTTTGGCTTTGCCATCCACAGCATCCCAGTCCCACTCCCAGTTGACCGTCGCGGCGCCACGCGGAAGCGGTCCCCCGGCACCTCCAAGGCTCGAGAAGAATTGGATGATCGGCAGACCCAAGGCGGGACGAAAACTCTCGCCCCGCTGGCCTGCCGGGTCCTCAGGATCGGGGTTCGGAGCCCCGGTTCCTTGGACATCCAGACCTTCATTGTGATCACGACGAGCATACTTGAACCCGCGCTGGGATCGGTTTTCCTGTTTTTGTGCCGGCGGAATTGGGATCCACGTTCTACTGGGCTTATCCCAACGGCGGTTCATTTGCCCATGCTGTCGCCACCCCCGATACCAGCCGAGCAGTGCGGCAGCCGTGCCGCGCCAGTTCCGCAAGTTTGGTGCGGGGAGTTCTTTGATTGTGACTCCTGAGGGCTGGGCAAAGTGGAGGAGGGCTTGCTCCAAGGCAAGATGTGGCTCCTTCAGTTGCAACGCACCAAACGCTCGACGACCCCGGAACCCTAGGCAACCAAGGTGAGCCCACACGGCGACCAGTGCCAGGATGGACTCCCAGAGTTGCGGACTCCCACGCCACAGTATCTGGATGCTGAATTCGGTGTGTTCGGCGAACTTGCCCCGCCGCGCGTCATTGTCCTGGAAAGGCCGCAGCGGAAAGAGGGCGTATCCCAAAGGTGTGTTCATACCCGCGTCCATGTCGTCTGCGTTCGCGGGCACGCTCTTGGGCTGCGGCGAAGTGACGCGAACAAGCAGCTTGCCAGCCTGCCCAACGTCACCAGCCGTGCTGCCAAAAATGAGCGCTTCCTGGTCACGGACGGACATGCCTTGGTTAGACGGCGATTTGAAGCCGCCCAAGGTACGAAACCACCAGCGGAGCTGGCCTCGGATGGACGGAGCGCGGATCTCGGCCTGCTTTTCGGGTTCGGCCCCGCCGCAGAAGCAGGGCGTGATAAGTTCGAGTTGAAAGGTTTGGGTTTTCATTTGGGCATCTTCTCGTTCTTCTGCTTGGCACGCTTGAACATGTCCTGAACCAGGGGGCTCCATCGCTTTCTCTCTTTCTGTTTTCCGGTCTCGGAGAGTTGCCGGAGGTTCCGCCACAGGTCCGGTCGGCGATCTTTGAGTAAACGGTAAACAGCCGCTTGCTGGAGTTCGGAGAGTTTTGAATAGTTCAACAAGTGATTCTTGAGCTGGTCTTCACTCATTTGGTCCAGTTTGTAGTCTTCCTGCTGCTCGGGCGTCAGGTCTTTGAGTTTCGCTTCGAGTTCGCGCTTCTTGCGTAGCCGTTCTTCTTCGGCCGCCTTCGCCTTCTGCCGTTCCTCCTCCTCGCGACGCCGCTTTTCCTCGGCCGCAGCTTTCTTTTTGAGTTGGTCGTTGACGGCGGTCTGGATTTCGTCTGAACAATCAAACCACCCGTAACCCGCGTTGGTCTTGGCGCCGAGACCGAAGGTTTCCAAGCCTTGGGCGAGCCAGGTGCGGGCTTGTGTGAGGAGGTCGTTGCCTGCTCCGCGCAGTGGGGCAAGGGCGAAGGCGAAGACGTGGCCGGGAGCGACTGCGGGGAAGACGACCGGGTTGGGGTCCTCGGTGTCGGTCGCCACTTGGCGATCACCGCGGTAGTATTCCGGGTGATGGCAGGTGACGACGTCCAGCTCGAGCGTGCCGAGCCGTGGGACTTCGAGGGGGAGCCCCTGCACCTTGCCGGTCTGGCCGAGGTCCACCGGGTAGGCGGGGAGGAAGCTCACCGTGCCGGCAAAGTTGGGGAGGTCATTCCACGGCTCATTCGGGTGTTTGCGCACCCGGACGTTCAGCCGGTCGAGAAGTCGAGTGGCCACTGAGACGGCCACTTCCCGCCATAGTTGGTGGCGCGCAGCATCGGCAGAGTGGTCCCCGGAATCTTGAGCCATCGCCCACCAGAAATCCGAATAAGGCTCCGTTTCGACCTGGCGGCCGTTGTGCCGCTTGCGCTTCCGGCCAGCTTTCCAGTCGGTGTCACCCCAGCCGAAGATCAGGGCTAACCTGAAAAGCAGGTCGGCCTTGGCTTGGGCCCCTTCGGTTTCCAGGAGTTGCTGGGTGGCCATCCGCCGGGCGCAGCCTTTGACAGCGCTGCCGGGAATGTACGGCATCCCAAACCGGTCGAGGCACAGTCCGGCGTTTTCCATCACGCCGCCAGCCATGTTCACCATGAGGCGGGATCGGAGCTGGGCGAACAACGGCGTGGAATCCAAGCGGGAAATGATCTCCGGCCAAGCCTTCGCTTTGGCGGAGTTTGCGGTTTTGTCAGCAACCCGCTTGAACCATTGGCAACGATCCTCTTCTTTGGCATCCGGAGCTGCGAAGCGGTCGAACAGCACAGAACGGCCATCCGGCAGCTGCGAATGGCGGGAAAGCAACTCCCGGGTGTCTTTTGGCAAAAGTGCAGGCATGGCTCAATCCCTTCGGAAGCGTTTCAAGTAACCGAGGTAGGCCAACGATTCGTCGGCAGCCTGCTGCAGAACTAGGGAGTCATTGGCGGTGAGGATGCCGATGAAATCGTCCAATGTGTGCACCGTCTGGTTGAAGAGCCGGCGCCCGTCGTCGCCTTGGCTGGAAAGGTAGCGGCCAATTTCCTCCATGAAGGTCTTGTAGCCCTTGCCCTTTTCCTTGGCGAAGGCGAGGGTGGCGAGAAGGCCGTTGGAGATGATCAGCGAAGAGAGGCCGCGGACGACATCGCCACCTTGTTCACCGCGGACCTCCTCCAATCGACGGCGGCCTGTCTCGTCGGTTGGATTCCAGAACCGGTGTGCGTGGAGGGCACGGATTTGTTCAAGATTCTTCATGGCTTTGGCTCCTTTCTGGTCAGGCGAGTTTGACGGTGCAATAGCCAAGGCCGGTGGAGGCATCGCCGCCGAATTGGAAGACGTTCTTCCGTTGATCCACCTTTTGCTTGAAGGCTTCAAGTGCCTCTTCGGCCGTTTTGTCTCTGAACTGGGCTCCGCGGCCTTGGAAAGCGTGGAGAACAGCGTAGAACAGGGTTTCGCTGGGGACGTTTTCCTGGTTGAAGAGGGCACCGCTGGCGGCGGTGCCGGTTTCGTCGTCAATCCGGACGTGCTGGGCGACTTCGCAGGCGTTGCGGGCGAAGTAGCTCATCATACCGTCGCTGAGGATGACGAGCCGGTTGGCCACCTCTTTCCAGACGGGGTCGTCGAGGAGGTTGGCGAGCGCCTCAGCCAAACCGTCGGGGAGGTCACCGGCGTGGGTGAAGGTGTATTCTTCGAGCACCACTTTCCCATCGATGGCGAGGGGACCATCGGCTGCAAGCAAGGCTTGCTCGTCCGACGGATGGGACAGATTGGACGGATCCACGGTAATGGCGCCGTCTCGGTAGGCGCGCCGCAGGATGAGGGGGCTGGTGATCCAAGCGAAGCTGCCCCTGGCGCTGCGGATGGGGAATGCCAGGAGACGGGCTTCGGTAAATTGGAGGGCCCCGGCGGCAGCCTCGGTGTCGGCGCCCACACCGAAAAGCCAGTTGCCTTCTGGACTCCGTTTGAGTTTGCCGTCACCGTTGCGTTCATTCCACTCGTCGGAGAAGGTGCCTTTAAGAGACGAGGCGGGAATCACTGGAAAGCCGGTGTGGCGTTCGCGGATGATCGGTTGGTCGATGGCGCCCACGCTGGAGCCGGCACCGACGTGCAAGGGCGTTCGAGTGAATATGTAGAGGATGCGTTTCGTGTTCATGGGTTTTGGGTCTGTTCGGTTTCTCAGATCAGTCAGATCGGTCAGATCAGCCGGCCCGGTCGGATGCGGCCGGTCCGGGGTAAAACTGCCAGGTGCCGCAGACGCCCAGGCCGTAGCCTTTTTCGCCCAGGAGCGTGCTGCGGCGGTTGACGATCGCGCGGCCGGAGGTGTTGCCGTGCCAGTTGAGTGCGGCAGCCAGTTGAACTGCAGCCTCGGCGGTGTCGGCCTCGAAATAGTAGACAGCACCGGCAGGGACGGCCAGATGGGTGGATTTGGCGCCGCCTTCCGGGCGGTCGGAGTCGTTCGGCAGCGCCCAGCCGGTAACGGGAATGGGCTTGGGCACGATGGCCGCCACGAGGCGCGCGCTGACGGAACGCATCTCGCGGACTCGCTTGCGCCATGCCTCCCGACCTTCGCCCTCGCGACGGGTCGTATCACCCGCCTTGAGAAGAACCGCGCCGGTTTGCGAATCAATCCAGTTGGGCAACCAACCGCCCGGATGCGGCTGTTTCCCTTCCCCGGACATCTCGGGCCAGATGGCCGGGGTGAGGAGGACCCACTTCACGGCGAACTTCCCGTTGGAAAGCCGCACGAAAGCATCCGGATGATGGAGCCCGCACGGCAGAGGCAGCGGCTGCGGTACGTCGCGGCGGATGGCAGTGCAAAGGCGTTGCTGGCCCCCGACCACGATGGATTGCGGATGGTCGTTGAGCAACAGGCGGATGAGGTCGCGTTTGTTGGAAGGGTCGCCGTTCACCTTGTCCATGGCCTCGGCGAAAAGCCCGAGGCGATAGCCCTCGCGCAGGCGCAGGTAATGGGCCGAGTAGATCCTGCCTGCGGCTTCGCCCTGGCCCGTGGTCTGGGTTTCCGGATCTATGGCAATGCCGATGGTTTGCTCGGTGTCGGCGAGGGCGGTGTCCCGGAGGTAGTCCGACCCTTCGGACGGCTCGGAGGGATCACCGCCAAGGTAACGCTGGTAAGCGGCTGTGGAAATCCACGGTTCGGCGGCCGTTTCCTTGGCGGGCGGCTGGGTATTGGCGACCGCATAAACCAAGGGTGCGGGCAGTGAGCTGGTGTCGCGCCAGTTGCCGGAGACGGGGTGAAGGGCGACCGCCACGGTGCCCGCCCGGATCGTGTCCCTGGGGCGCGGAAAGAACCAGCGGGGCACAGGCAGGGGCCGGCCTTGCTCGTCGGCGACCGCCACGGGAAACGGCCCGGCGGTGGTCAGGCAGCCGAACTTGCGATCTCGTTGGTTGCAGTACCTGCCGCTACGCCCGCTGCGATGGGCATGAACGCCACTGAAGCCGGCGCGATGCAAAGCCGCGTGAAGAGCGTGGTTGGTGACGTCCGGCAACGGCCAGGCGGCCGTATGTCCGGCGAGCGAACCGGCCATGGGCCGGCCGTCGCGGAAGAAGAGGACGTCGGTCGGTTGGAGGAGGACTTGGTGCAACGTGCTGGGTGTGTTCATGGCGTGGGTTGCCTGTCGGCGGGTTGCGGGATTTCGGATTCGAGACGGGACGCGCGGGATTGCGACCCGGTGTGAGCGTCCTTTCGGTCGGAGAGGTTGCGCGCGATGAAGGCCGCGGTCTGGCAGAGCCCGATGAGGGCTTGCACCTTCGCCTCGGCGGAGGGAAGGGCCTGCAGGTATTTGCCAATCGCCTCCTGGATCTCGGCGACCGCTTCGCGGGAATAACGCGTGCCGCGTTGGCGGTCGGCAGCCACGGCGACTTCGCGGGAAAGGATGGCATCAACCACCTCAGCAAAGTTCGCGGCGGACCGGATGGCTTCCGGCTTGTCCGTGGTTTCGGCCTGGTAGCCATCAATGAGTTCGATGACGCGATGCGGGAACTTCGCGCTCAGCACGTCCTGATGCAGCGCCTCGATCATCCGCTGGCAGGCGTCGAGGCCGCGGCTGTCCCATTGGCAGCCCCAGTGGATCGTTTCCCCGGAGCGCTTGAGGAGGGTGACCGCGACGGCCGAGCGGCCGAGGCCGCCCTTGGCCGGGTCTTTCTTGGCGCGTTTCTCGGCGGCCTGGGCTTCCCGGACGGCATCCTGCAAGGGATGGCTGAAGTGGGCGATGGCGATGCCGACCGAGGCGCTGGCGTCCGGACCGGGCACGAGAAACGGTATGGGCTGGTCCTGCTGGTCAACAATGTCCTCGCGCGCCAAGCAACCGGGAGCGATGTGCCGGAACAGGCCGGTGCTCGCGGCCAGCTTCTGGTAATACGAAGGTTCGCGACCAGCCTTCTCGTTGGCTTTCAAGAGGCGGCTGGCGGCCTGGCGGAGCATCTCGGGCAGGCGGGCATCACCCGTAAACGCGAGTTGCAAGGCGCGGGCGCATTCGAGCGCCGTATCGGCGGGCAGCAGCGCCACGACGTCATCGCCCCCGGAGTAGATCAGCCGGCCGTCGTAGATCTCGACGATGGGCCGGGCGCAGAGGAGGGCGAAGTTCGTCAGGGCCTCGCTGAATTGCAGGTGATAAGACGGCGACACGGGGCGACGGGTATTCAGAAGCTCCGCGTACCGACTTCGCAGCGTGCCGTGGCCGTCGGGATCCGATTCGCGCTGGAAATACTCGAGCGCGCCGGCCGGGTTGCCGCTGCTGTCGGTGTAGCCGGCCAATTGTTTCGAGAAAGGCGGGCATTTGTCGCCGGCCACCCACTTACCGATCTGGTCGCCGTCGAACGCCAGCACAGCGAAGTAACGGTCACCGGCCTGACCTTCGACATCGGGTTCGTCGTCGGCGTTGCTGAAGGGGGCGTGGCGGGCCAGACCGTGAGTGTTGGGCATGCGCAGCGGGTCCAGGCCGAAGTTCGGCTTCAGATAGGTCAGGTCCCACAACCGTTTGACCAGAGTGATCGCGCCCAGCCAATCGTCGTGTTTGAACCGGTTGGCGAGCGGGCCGTGCTCCGGGTTCCACGCCGCGCCCTCCGCGCGTCCGGCCAGTTGCTTGCATCGCGCCAGCCAGACGCGTCCGCCGGCGACGGCTTCTTCCTTGCCGGTGAGGCTGTCCTTGTTGGAGGCGGCGCCGACGCGCCAGCCGCCGTCATTCCAGGCGTTGAAATGGCGGGTTTGGCGGACGGCATCGAGCTGCCAGGAGTTGAGGGCGGTCAACAGCGCCCAGGCCACGCCGATGTTGTTGAGCCGGGTCTTCTGGTCGTCGGTGTAATACCGGCGGTCGCGGTGGTCTTGAGGCATCTTCTCCTGGGCGGCCTCGATCACGGTTTCAACCCGCTGAAGCAAGGTCTTGCCGTTTTTGCCGTCCTCGTCGGGGGCGAAGGGAAGCTGCTTCGCCAACTCGATGGCCTGCTCGGGTGTTTCCGGCCACGGGGTGATTTGCCAAGCGATGGACAGGAAGCGATCGATCTGACGATCGAAGCGAGCCTTGCGATTCACCCCGGCAAAGGCGTGGTCCTCGGGATTGTTCGTCAGGCCGGCTTGCTCGCAGGCGTCCCAGACGGATTGAGCGATGCGTTTGAACTCGTCGCGAATGGCCTTCTCGACCTCCCGGGCGATAGTGTCGCTGCGTTGGGCCGAAACAAGCGCGAGGAAAACGTTGGGCAGGTTGGGTGTGAGCAGGTCGCGCTCCTTGTCGAGCGGCTCAATGGATTCCCACACCGGCCTATCGCCGATGCGGATCTTGCTCCACAGATCCTTCCTCCAATGCAGGTCGAACAACGGCTGGCCGCACAGCGAGGGGTAAATGACCGCGTCCGGGCCGGCCAACTCGGAGAACTTTTTCAGCCCGGCGGCCATGAGCCAGGAAAGCAGGTAACTGCCGCTCCAGAGATCCCGCGTGCTGCGGGCCTGGGCGATGAACTCCTGCACGGGACCGAGTTGGAACTTCAGGAAGGCCGGGCGCCAAACGTTGTCCTCGTCCACACAGCCCGCCAGCGCCGAGACCACCTGCATGTGCGTCCAGATTGTGTGGTCCGGCAGACGGGTATCCGCCGGCAGAAATGCGAATCGGTAATCCTTCTCGATGGCAAATCTCGGCCAGCATCGCCAGTGAGCAAAGAACCGGGCCCGCCACATTTTGTCGTCTGGCCAATCCTCAGGGATGAAGCTCAACGCCGGCTGGACCGAGTTTTCGCCTTCAAAGCCCTCCTCCACCGAGCGAAACTCGGCATGAAACGGGACCGGCTCGCCGCTGAGCGGGTGGCGGAAGGCGTTCCGGACGCCGTCGAATGCGCAGCTCAAGCCAGCTGGCTGCGAACTCGGAAACGGGAACCGGTCGGCGGCGGCGCCCGTGTGGTCGGCGTGTTTGAAATAGTCGCCGATCTCGGTGTCGGTGAACCCTGCCTGGCGAAAGGCCGCATCCGACCGTTCACCGTGAGTCCGGATGTCCAGGCACTTGCTGGGCGGATCGTGCAGGTAGGCCGCCAGTTTCCGTTTCCAAAACTCGGCATTCATATCGCTTGCCATGGCCTCAATGTGGGTCGTGTACGGAGACCGTGCCAGTTTTCGGACCTCCGCGGACCTCCGGACGAAAAACCGGCCGGCCAGTCCGGGAGATTCCGGGAAAACAGAAACGCACCGCAGCCCGGGAACTTGTTTCCGCAGACATCGGGTTGGACCCGGTCACTCTCCAGCGCTGAGGACCCCAGCACCGAATCGCAGTGCCCTCCATTAGCCCGCCCGAGGTTTCGAGACTCTCCGCACAGGCCCGTCCCCGGCCGTTTCTGCGTCCGGGAGGGCACACCGGATCGGGACCGCCGGTGAGGATGCGCCGCTGGTGTAACCTGGACTGCGGGATTAGCGCGTCGGCAGAAGAAGAAGCTGGTTTCGGAAACAGCGCGGCCCCTGTGGGACCCGTTGTCATTCATCCATGCCTTCGCGCTGAAGGGGCGGAGCTGCACGCCGTCGGCCGCACCCTTACCACGCATGCGCTCCGGGGTCAAGGAAGAACCCGGAGGATAACCCAGGCGACGCAACAACCCCGCCGTGGGCTGGGTCTGTTACAGCCCCGCGGATGGGTGAAAAACCAACCAGCTGGAAATCCGCCGGAGGAACCATCCGCAGTTAATGACAGACGTGCGCCACCGGCGCCTCTTGGTGGGAAAACCCTCCAGCCGAACGGCACCCGGCAGAAACGGTCTGAAACTGGGACGTGACAGATTGTCTCATGTTTGGCAGTCTCGAAGGTGGCGACGGACCCCGGCGCGGGACGCAGCGGGCAGGGCGGGCCGGTCCGGTTGGTTGTTCGAGACCGACTCGCATCCCACCGGGCATCGCGCTCAACATGACGTGGCGACGGGCCATTGCTCATTCCGGTTGGCTCGCACTGGTAGGCTTGGCAGCCCTGCTGTGGAGCCGGCCACTCTGGTTTGCATCCCCGCACACGCTGAAAGACGACCCCCGTCCAGTCCGCCGTGACCCGGGGATCCTTTGGGTGCACTATCACGAAAGGCCACCTTACTACATCACCACTTCAACCGGATTGACGGGGCTGTGCCTCGGGCCGGTTCGGCGCGCATTGGAGGCATCCGGGCTGAATCACCGGTGGCAGGTCACACCTCCGCAGAGGCAGTTGTACTGGTTGCAAACCCGAACCTGGGAAGCCCACGCTGCCGTGGGCTGGTTCCGACTTCCCGAGCGGGAAGCATGGGCCCGCTTTTCCGTGCCCGTTTACCGGGATGGCCCATGGGTGGCCGTGGTCCGCCGGGAAGAATCGCGCGTAGGCACGGCATCCGCCCTTGCGGATCTGTTGGCAACGACCGGCCTTACCGTGCTGCGACGCGTCGGATACAGTTACGGGGAATGGATCGAGAACGGGCTTGCCAGCGCCCGGCCTGTGCAACGGATGTATTCGAGCGACACCGTGCAGATGTTGCACGCTCTGGCTGCCGGCAGAGGCGACTGTCTCTTCATGGCCCGGGAGGAAGCCGAGACCCTTCTGAGCCTGAATCCTCATTTGAGCAAAACTCTCCGGGTGGTGATTCTGACCGATTCCCCGACGGGGCTGGAACGGCACGTGATGTTCGGACGGGGTGTCCCGGAGAATTGGATCCGGCGGTTCGACGACGCCATGAGGCGCATCCTTCGGCAGGGGCCGGAGCCCGAAGACGCCCGGGAGCGGCAAACCTCCGATGGAGGATGAAACATCCCAACTCCGAGACCCATGAAGTTCCCGAGCAGAAAGACGACACTGTGGAGTACGGCGGTGGCGGCACTGATCGGATACGGTGCCTGGATCTGGTGGTACGAAGGCGAGGCAAGGCGCGCGGCCCTGGCGGATCTGGAGCGCCATGCCGCCGTGGTGGCACCCGCGCTTTGGCACCTGGACCCCGCCATGTGTCGGGACTATCTCCAGCTGGCGGCATCCTCCAAGGGTTACCAATACTTGCGGGTGGAGGATGAAACCGGAACCCCCTTTGTGACCTGTCAGGGGCAGCCGTTGGGCATGACGGACGTTGTCCTGCACCGGTTGGGGCTGATTCCGGCGGTCTCGTTTCAACGCCCCGTCGTTCATGAGAAAGACGTCCTGGGCCGGATCGTGGGTGTGTGGTATGTGCGCACGGTTTATGCGGAGGTGTTGGCGCTGTGCGGTCTGATCGTGGGGCTGGTCCTGCTGGAGCGGCATCTCCGGGTTCGGGAAATGCGCGATCGGCTCCAGGGCCAGGTGGAAGATCGAACGCGGGAACTGGCGGCGGCCCATGCCGCACTGGCGGCCCGGGAAGCCCAGTATCGCAGTTCCGTGGAACAGAGTCCCGACCTGTTCTGCCGGTTCACCGCAGATGGAACACTTACCTACGTCAACCCGGCCTACTGCCGGTTCTTCGGCAGGAACCCGGATGAACTGGTGGGCAGCCGTTTCCTGTCCTTCATCCCTGAAGAGGATCGTGCCCCGGTGGAGTCGGTCCTTCGAGCACGCTTGAGACCCGACATGGAGCCCCTGACCCTGGACCACCGGGTAAGGGCGGCAGACGGCGAGCTGCGTTGGATCCGTTGGACCAACAGCGCCATCCGGGATGACCAAGGGCGGTTCCTGGAATACCAGGCCATCGGCCACGACATCACGGAGCAGAAACGGGCCGAGATGGATCTGGTGCGGAGTCACGAGTTGTATCGGCGTGCCATCAGCGCCGCCGCGGCCGTACCGTACGAGATTGACCTGGTTGAAGATCGGTATCTGTTCGTGGGTGAGGGGATCCGGTCGTTGACCGGGTACGCTCCGGAGGAATTGGCGCCCCGGGAGCTGTGGAATCTGGCGGAGGAGATCGTTTTCCTCGGCGCGTGCGCCGGGTTGAACCTGCAGGAAGCGCTCCAGCGGCTGACCGCGGGCCGATTGGAACAATGGCGCGCTGATTACCGGTTGCGCACGCGGGCGGGTGAGATCCGATGGATCTCGGACACCGCAGTGCCGACCCTGACAGAGAATGGGCAGGTCCGGGGGATGTTGGGGATACTCCTGGACATCACCGACCGTCGCCGGATGGAGGAGGAACATGCCCGGCTGGCGGCAGCGGTGGAGTCGGTGGACGAGGCGGTGTTTGTCACCGACCTGCAGGGCGTGATCCTCTATGCCAATCCGGCACTCGAACGGGTGACGGGATATGATCGGAACGAGGTGATCGGCCGGACGCCGCGTATCTTCAAAAGCGGGAAACATCCGCAGGCCTTTTATCTCCAGATGTGGGCCACGATTCGGGAAGGCCGTTCCTGGAACGGCCGCGTGACCAACCGGCGGAAGGATGGCCGCTTGTACGAGGCGGAGTTGACCATTTCGCCCGTTCGGGACGGCTCCGGCCGGCTCACCTACTACGTGGCGGTCAGCCGGGACATCACCCAACAACTTGCGCTGGAAGAACAGTTGCGCGAATCGCAGAAACTGGAGGCCATCGGCCGCCTGGCCGCCGGTGTCGCGCACGAGTTCAACAATCTGCTCACCATCATCCAGGGCAACGCCCTGTTGATGGACCGGGATGCCCTTTCACCGGAGGACGCCACGTGCGTGGATCAGATCGTTCACGCCACGCAACGGGCCGCCGATCTGACCCATCGCCTGTTGCTCTACAGCCGGAAGAAACCCATGCAGATGCGCGCCGTGGATCCGGGCGATCTGTTGCTCCGTGGCGCGCGGATGCTGGAACCCCTGCTTGGCGAAAGGATTCAACTGCGATTGCATCTGGGGAAGGACCTGCCGGTGCTCCGCGCCGACCCCGCATTGCTGGAACAGTTGCTGATCAACCTGGCGGCCAACGCGCGCGATGCCATGCCGGACGGTGGAGAGCTTTTCGTAAGTGCCGAAGTGTGCGAACTGAGCGAACGGGACAGAATGAACCGTCCGATGGCCGGTCTCGGCCGGTACATTCGACTGACCATCCGTGACACGGGTGTCGGGATTCCACCCGAACACATCCCGCATCTGTTCGAGCCGTTCTTCACGACCAAGGACGTGGGGAAAGGCACCGGCCTGGGGTTGGCGGCGGTGTACGGGATCGTCCAACAACATCGCGGCTGGATCGAGGTCGAGAGCCGGGTCGGAGGTGGGACAACGTTCCGCATCTACCTGCCTGTGGCGGAGGAGAGCCAGCCCGCGCCGCCCACGGAGATGGAGGTTCGTGATCTGCCCCGGGGCGGCGAAGGTGTTCTCCTGGTGGAGGACGAGCCTTCGCTGCGCCGGCTTACGGAGACCTTGTTGCAGCGTTGCGGGTATCGCGTGTGGTCGGCATCAGATGCCCGTGAGGCGCACAAGGTATGGGAACAACATCGGGCGGAAATTCAACTGCTGCTGACGGATTTGGTCCTGCCGGGCGGGACTTCCGGGGCCGACCTGGCGGCACAGTTGGCGGCACAAAAGCCGGAACTCAAGGTCCTTTTCACCAGTGGCTATTTCGAAGCCCAGTTCCACGGTGCCCTCAACCTGATCGAAGGGGACAACTTTCTCCCGAAACCCTACCGCCCGCGACAACTGGCGGAAATGATCCGGGCGCGCCTGGACCGCAGAACCTAGAGGGATCCGCTTTCGAATGCGGGTGCGCCGCCGTTCAATGAGTCGGGAAGAATTGGTTGTCCGTCCGCACGCGGGCTTCTCCACCGGCCGCCAAACCGGCAGCCCGGCGGAACAAACCGGGCCTGTGCGCCCAGCAGGCTGCCAGGGCGCTCGACCCGGGCGCGGGCGTCAGACGCACAGGCCCGGTTGTAACAGCCGGCTGGCAAAGTGTTGCCGGGTGGGGGCCGTGAACCGATGGGGAAGGGCAAGTTACCGCCCGAGGAGGCCGTAGGGATGCAGACGGCCCTCACCCACCCGGTACTTCGGTGCCGCCTTCAGGGAGAAGGTGAAGGCCACAGCGTAGTCCGCCGGTCCCTGGCGCGGATTGCGAACGCGGAAGGTCAGGGCACCGGTCCAACTGCGGAAGTCGCGGTAGACGGTGTAAAACTGTTCCTGCAGTTGACCATCGTCCACTTCGTAGTGGTGGGTCAAGCGGAAGGCCCAGTTGTCGTCCCACCGCCAGAGCAGACTTTGGAACAGCAGATGATGTCCGGGACCCCAGGCCGTCGGGTTGGTGCGAAAATCGTCCCGCAGGTAGTAATGACCCACGCTCCAGTTCCAGCGGTCCCCTGCCTCCCAAGTGAGGGCGTGGAAAGCGAGCCGCAGCTGTCCCGCCTCCGGCGCTGCCCGCACCGTGGAGCGGATGGCCAACCACGACCTCGGACGCAGGACCAGGTCCGAAAGAAGGTCGGTCCACGTGTCTTCGTCCGGTTCCGATTGAAGCGCAAGATCTGTGTAGAGCGACCAGTCGGCGAGGACGCTGACCGCGCCGTTTCTCCGGGTGTACCAGCGCTGCTGGAGCCCGAGGCGGAGGATGTGGGTGTCGTCGAGGGCGTCCACGGCGTTGAAGGCCGGGAACTCCAGAGGCAGCATCCAGAGGCTGGGTTGGAGGCCGTCGAACTGTGGCAGCGCAGCCGGCTCCGGATCCGGTCGGGGCACATAAAGGTACCGCAGGGAGGGCTGGACCACGTGGCGGAGACCGTCCAGGTCGAGCCACCGGGAGTGCCATTCCGGCCAGGTGCGGGAAGCCTTGAATGAGACCTCCACGCCGGTGTGGAACAGGGCTCGAGTCTCTTCATCCGTGCGTGCGCCCGGGCCATCGGCCTTGCCGTAGGCGGTGAACCGGCCACCGATCTCGGGTGTGACGTTGAGCCAGTCCCACAGTCGCCAGGGCCAGACGATTTGATGGAACGAGTCCGCGCGCCAGGCCTCCACACGGGGTTCCGTCCAGCCGTTGGTTTCCGGATATCGCAGCCGGTAGAAGCCGGCGGTGCTTTCGCTTTCGTAGTACAACGGGGTACGGCCGATGGGTTGCCGCCATGCGGTCAGTCGGACTTCCGGCAAGCGTTCGACGGTTTGAAAGAAATCGTTCACGCGCGGTTCGGCCAGCAGTTCGAGGGCGAACCGGTCAGCGGTGTGGGTGCTTTCCAGGAAGGTGCGGGGCTGTGGATTGCGGCGGTAGAGGTTCTCGAAGAAATCGTGTTCCATCAACGGGTCGGTGAAGTAGCGGAGCTGGGCGCGGAACACCGTGTTGCTTTCGGGGCGGGTCAGCCAGGAAAGGGCCAGGCGATGCCGGTCCGGATCGATCTCTCCGCCCCGCGGATCGGAGCCCGGGGCGGTGTCGTGGGCGTAGTAGTATTCCAGGCGCGGGTCGCCCCAACGGCCGGCGTGGCCCTGCAAATCGAGGCCGGTGGCGGGACCGCGCCGGGTGCGGTAATCAAGGTGGACCGCCCCCTCCAGCTCGGGCAAAAGCTGCCACCACCATGTGCCCAGCAGGTATCCCCCGAAGCGGCTGCGGTAACCTGGCACGACGTCCCAGCGCGGGTCTCCTTCGGCCAGGGACCGGCGATAATAGGGGAAGTAAAAAACGGGGACCGATCCGAGATAGAGCGTGGCGTGTCGCAGTTCCACGTACCGGCCCGGGACGAGGGTGATCTGCCGCGCCACGATGCGGTCAAAGGGCACCGCCACGTCGTCGGTGGTGATCCAGGCGTTGGTGGCGGTGTAAACGCCCGTGGTAGTCTCGGCGTCCAAACCCTGCGCGGCAGCGAAGACGGGCGGCCGGCCGGTGCGAAACTGCTCGGCCTGCATCCGCCGGGTGCGGAAATTGTAACGGATGCGTTCGCCCACCCAGACCTGGTCGGCATGAAGGATGCGGACCCGTCCTTCTGCCACTGCCTCACCAGTCTGTTGGTTCAGCCAGACCACGTCGGCGGTCAGGGAGGCGTCTCCGTATCGGATGAACACGCCGTTGGTTCCCAGCAGCACTCCCTCCCCGGGCCGGTATTCGAAGCGGCCCGCCTCCGTCAGGGACCGCAGTTCCCACTCCTCGGCAGCAGGGGCGGGGCCGGGTTCCCCGGCAGGAGAGGCACGTTCCCCCAGTAGGAGCGCCAAGCAGGCAATCAGGATGCGCACCGTCATCGAGCGCGGCCAGCAAAGCAGACCGGCAGGGTTGTTGCCAAGCTGATTGACGGGCCCTGTCCCGCCGGTGTGCCGAAACCCACGCCCGGGCCGGAATCGAGGGAAAGTGCAGGCCGCCGGAAGGCCCGGGCAACCCGCCGGGGCAAGGAACGGATCACTCCACGATCTTGGGCACCAGGAAGAGGCCATTGGCCTGCGCCGGCGCGTTGGCCAGGGCTTCTTCCTGTGAAAGGCCGGGCCGGGGATCGTCCGGGCGCATGACATTGACTCGCGGAACGGCGTGGGCGGTCGGCTCGATGCCGGTCACGTCCAATTGCTTCAACTGGTCCACGTAGGCGAGGATTTGGCCGAGCTGAGCCTGAAAGAGGGTTGCCTCCTCCTCGGTGAGCTCAAGCCGCGCCAGATGCGCCACGTAACGAACGTCCATGCCGGAGTCGGAAAAAGGCGGCGAGGCGCTCATTCCTCGTTGAACTTGTTGCGGACCAGGGCTTCGAGTTCGGCCAGCGCCTGCGGGGCATCCACGCCGCGCACATGAAGCGTCAACCGGCTTCCCGGTCCGGCCGCCAGCATCATCAAGCCCATGATGCTCTTGCCGTTGATGGTCTCGCCGTCCTTTTCCACCAGAACCTCGGAGGCAAACCGGTTGGCCGTTTTGACAAAAAGAGCGGCCGGCCGGGCGTGGAGACCCAGCTTGTTGGTGATCACGACACTTTTTTGCAGCGCCTGCACTTTTTCGTTCGCCGTTGATCCGCTCATTTTGCCGCAGGATTTGTAGCGCAAGTCCTGCGTGTTCGCCACTCCCAAATGCATGGCGGGCTGCCACCGGCCCGGGGCCGCGCCCTCGCATGGGCGGGCCGGGTCGGCCTGGCGTCCCGGCGCCGGTTCCTTGACTTGCGCGCAACGGCCCCGATACGGTTTGGCCCGTGAAACGCGCGCTGTTCTGGGTGGGTTGCCTGCTGTGGGTGGGGCTGCTGACGCCGACCCCCGTGCCGGCCCCCTTGATTTACACTCCCGGCGAGGGATGGACCTACGAGCCGGTGGGTGAAGAAGGGAAATGGCGCCGGGCTCGTGCCAAGGACCAGCTCGACGCGGCCCGGGAGGCGTTCGAACGCGGCGACTACCGCGTGGCTCTCAAAGCCGCCCGACGCGTGATCCGCCAGTGGCCGCTCTCCGATTACGCACCGGAGGCACAGTTCCTCCTGGCCCGCTGCTATGAGGAGCGGAGACAGGACGAAAAGGCGTTCCGCGAGTACCAGAAATTCATCGAGAAGTACCCGCGGGCCGAACAGGTCGAAGAAGCCCTGCAGCGGCAGTACGCCATTGCCCTGCGTTTCCTGAACGGTCAATGGTTCAAGCTCTGGGGGTACATCCCGTTTTTCCCCTCCATGACCAAGACGGCCGAAATGCTGGAGAAGGTCGTGCGCAACGGACCGTTCAGTTCAGTGGGGCCCCGGGCCCAGTTGAGCCTCGGCACCGCCTACGAAAAGGCCCGGGATTACGACCTGGCGGTCAAGGCCTATGAAACGGCTGCCGACCGGTACTTCGGCCAACCGGAGGTGGCCGCCGAGTCCCTCTACCGCGCGGGCATGGCCTGGCTCAAACAAGCGCGCACGGCCGAGTACGATCAGAGCGCGGCAGGAAAGGCCATCGCGGTGTTCACCGATTTCCTGGCGCTTTATCCCAACGACCCGCGCGCAGCCGAGGCCCGCCAACACATCGCCGATCTCAAGCGCGAACAGGCCCGGGGAAATTTCGAAATCGGCCGGTTTTACGAGCGCAATCGACAGTGGGCCGGCGCCCTCATTTACTACAACGAGGTCCTCCTGCTCGATCCCACCTCGCCCTACGCGGAGGAAGCACGCCGCCGCATCGAGCAACTCAAACCGCGGGTGCGCCCGCAGGAAACCGCCAACAGCAACCGCCCATGAAAATCCACGCGGCATGGTGCGGCATGGTTTGCGCGCTCTGCCTGACCGCCGGCTGCGCCGGATACCGCTTGGGCGCGCCCGCATCGGCGGACCTAGCCGGCCGCACCCTTCATGTGGCCCCCGCCATCAACGAAACCCTCGAACCCCGACTTACCGAGTTCGTCACCACGGCCCTGCGCCGGCAGGTCCAAAAGGACGGCACCTTCCGTCTGGCCACCGACCCGCACGAGGCGGATCTGCTCCTGCGCGTGACCGTGACCGCACTGGATCGGCACAGTGTCAGTTTCAACCCCGCCGACATCGTTCGACCCCAGGATTTCGAAGTGATCCTCCGGGCCCGGGCCGAGGTGAAAGACCGCACTTCGGGCAGGGTCCGACTGGACCGCACCTTCGAAGGCCGCCGTTTGATGCGAATCGGACCCGACCTCACCAGCAGCGAGCGACAAACCATGCCCTTGGTGGCCGAGGACCTGGCCCGGCAGATCATCCTGGCCCTGGCCGAGGGCGAATGGTAAGGGGAGGGACGCCCTTTCCTGGCCGGCCCCGGCCTTCCGCCTGTGGGATCGGTCGGGAAACCCCGTTCAAGTTCCGCGCCCGTGACCGCCCGGCCACTTTTCGCGCTGTCCCGGACCGGACCGATCTGCCGGCCACCTTGCCATGACGCGCGCGGCCGGGCAGTCTCACAGGAACGATGCACCTGGTGGTGGTTCACTATCATTACCGACCCGGAGGGGTGCGCCGGGTGGTGGAGCTGGGGCTCCACGCACTGCTCTCGCATGGTGCCGGATCATGGGAGTCGGTGTCGTTGGCAGGAGGCGAGGCGCCCGAGGCCGAGTGGTGGGAGGCCCTCTGCAAACAGCATCCCAACGTCCCGTTCAGGCTGCTCACCGACCCCGCCTTGGGATATGTGGCAGAAACGCGCATGGGCCCGGCCCGGCGCAGGGCCCGGCTCCGCCGCTTTCTGGAAACTTTGCTGCGGCCTTTTCCAGACGGTGCCGCCGTTATTTGGCTGCACAATCCGGGTTTGGGCCGCAACCTGTTAATGTTGCGAGAAATCCTGCGTGTCTCGGAGGCCCGGGGATTTGCCGTTGTGGCTCATCATCATGACTGGTGGTTCGAGCACCGCTGGCATCGGTGGGAGGAATTGCGCAGGACCGGTGTGCGTTCCCTGGGCGAAGTGGCCGAAGTAGTGTTCGCCACGGGGCGGCAGGTTCGGCACGCCACCATCAATCGGCGCGACTTCACGCTGCTGCGGCAATATCTGGGGGGCCGGGTCGGTTGGTTGCCGAACCTCGTAACTCGGCAGGCCCCTCCCACAGAGGCAACCGTCCGGGCCGCCCGGTCCTGGCTGAGGGAACATCCGCTGACCGGTGGACGCGTCGCCTGGGTGGTGCCGTGCCGGTTGCTGCGGCGGAAGAACCTTGCCGAAGCCCTGTTGCTGACGCGGTGGCTCCGTCCGGAGGCATGCCTCGTCACCACCGGCAGGCCCAGCTCGGAAGAGGAGGTTCCCTACGCCCGGGCGTTGGCTGAAGCCGCACGCCGCCATCACTGGCCGCTGGCGCTGGGAGTGCTGGCCGACCCGGACCCGCGTGCACCGGACGTGCTGACCCTCATGCGCGCCTGTGAGGCGGTTCTGCTGACATCGGTCCAGGAAGGCTTCGGCCTGCCCTATCTGGAGACCGCGGCGGTCGGCCGGCCACTGATCGCCCGGGCCTTGCCCGCCGTGATGCCGGACCTGCGCCGCATGGGGTTCCGGTTTCCTCAACTCTATGCCGATGTCCGCATCCCTACGGCCTGGCTGGACTGGCGGGCTGAGCAGCGGCGTCTGCAGCGGGCGTTCGACCGCTGGCGCCGGCTGCTGCCGCGTTCTCTGCGCCGGCATCCGGCCCTTCAACCATGGTGGGAAACCGCCCCACCTCACGTGCCGTTCAGTCACCTGACCCTGACGGGACAACTCGAGGTCCTGACCCGGCCCGTCGAGGAAAGCTGGGAGGCATGTCTGCCGTTGAATCCGTGGTTGGAAGAGTGGCGCGCCCGGGCGGCGCGCGGCTGCCTGGAGGTGACTCCCTGGCCGGTCAAGGCGGATCGCTGGGCCGGCCCCGATGCCTATGCCCGCAGATTTCATCAAATGCTGCGCCGCCGCCCGGAACCGGCCCCGCCCGACGCTGCACGCCTCACCCAGCGCGCGATGCTGGAGAAAACCCTTGCAGAAGCGCTCCGTCACCCGCTTCTCTGGGCCCGGGTATCATGAAAGTGCGGGCCGTTCTGTTCGACATCTACGGGACTCTCTTCCGGGTGGGCCTGCCTCCGGCCGATGCCGACGCGCAATGGCAGCGCTTGTTCGAGGAGACCCTGGGTACACCGCCGCCGCTGAATCGCCTGCATTTCGCCGCCGCCTGCAGCCGAGTGGTAGCCCGACGACACGAGACCGCCCGGGCCCGCGGGATTCCGTATCCGGAAATCCTCTGGCCGGCCGTGGTGTTGGAAGTGGTGCCGCAACTGCGGCGTCTGCCGGCCGCCGGGTTCCGTCGCTTCATTTACCAACAAATGCAGATCGGCCGGCACATCGAACTGCACCCGGGCGTCGCGCCAGTGTTGCGGATGCTCCGCGTTCGCAACTGCTTATTGGGCCTGGTCTCCAACGCCCAGGCTTACACACGGGAAGAGTTGGACGTTCATCTGGGCCGGGTGGGCCTGGCCCCGGACTGTTTCCGAACCGACCTGTGCTTCTTCTCGTTCGAACACGGCTTCGCCAAGCCGGATCCCCACGTGTTCCAATGGGCCACCATAAGGTTGGAAAGTCTGGGGATCGGCCCGGCCGAGACTCTCATGGTGGGTGACCGCCTGGACAACGACATTGAACCGGCCCGGGCGTTCGGCTGGCAAACGTGGCATCTCCACTCCCAGGCGGGAGACGGGCGGACGGGCGGTTCGTGGGAACAACTGCGGGCCTGGTTGGACCAGCATGCCGCCGGCGTTACGGCCGCCGCGGCGGACACGTCTCCCACGCAGCCCTGCTGACCGGCGCCCCGTACCCCGGCCCGTGTCCGCACATGCGCGGCGGGATGACTCCTGCCAAAAAGAAGGCCCTGCGGGCCGTGGCCGACCCGCAGGGCTGAAATCCCAGGCGGAATCCCGACAAATCACGAGGTGGTCTCGCCCACTTGGAAGCGCAGGAACCGCCGTACCTGAATGGTGTCATTCAGCTCGCGACTGACCCGCTCGATGTACTCGCGTACGCTGATCTCGGAGTTCTGCTTGACGTAGCCCTGATCCAAGAGGCAGACGGTCTGATAAAACTTCTCGAGTTTGCCGTCCACGATCTTCTGGATCACAGCGGGCGGTTTGCCCTTGACCTGTTCGGCGGCGATCTCCCGTTCCTTGGCCACCACCGCCTCCGGCAGTTGATCCCGGGAAATGGCCAGGGGCGAAGAGGCGGCAATCTGCAGGGTGATGTCGCGCACCAACTGTTTGAATCCCTCGGAGGCCACCGTTTCCTCGCGGCCCGCGCCGACCTCCACCAGCACACCGATCTGGGCACCGGTATGGATGTAGGCCGCCACCATGCCGCAGCCCTGAACCTCCAGCCGTGCGTGGCGGGCGATCCGAAGGTTCTCGCGAATGCGGCTTACGGCATCCTGCCGCAGACTTTCCACATCCGCGTTCGGATCCGCGGCCAGACGCGCCGCAACCTCCTGGGCGAAGTTGCGGAACATCTCGTTGCGCGCCACGAAATCGGTCTCGCAATTAACCTCCACCAGCACGCCGGCGCGCGCCCCGGGCAACACATGGGCCACGATGACACCCTCCCGGGCTTCCCGCGCCGCCTTGTGTGCGGCCGTGGCCGCGCCCTTTTTGCGCAGGATCTCCACCGCCTTTTCCATGTCACCCTGCGCCTCCAAAAGGGCGCGCTTGCAATCCATCATCCCAGCGTTGGTGATTTCCCGCAGTTTGGCAACCTGAGCAGCCGTGATTTCAGCCATAAAAAACCTCCCGTGATTGGTTCCCTGGTTGTTTCATGCCCACAAGGCGGGTCTCACGCGGCAGGAGTCGTGTCGGCGTTTTCCTCCGAGGGCGTTCCCGGAACCGGGGCCGTGGGCTCGGCCACCGCAGCCGGGGCCGTCTCCGCCGCCGGGGCGGCCGGCGCCGCGGCCGGTGAAGCCAACGTGGATTCCGGTGCCGACACCGTTTCGTTCACCGGGGCGGCCGGCTTTTGCTCCTCTACTCGGGCCGGCTGGCCGCGGCGCGATTCCCCGGCCTCGAACTCCGCCCGGGCCTGTTGGATGGTCTGGGCCACCACGCCGAGGATCAAGCGAATGGACCGGATGGCATCGTCGTTGCCCGGAATGGGGTAGTCCACCTCGTCAGGGTCGCAGTTCGTGTCCAGAATGGCCACCACGGGGATCTTCTTTTTGCGTGCCTCGGCCACTGCGTTGTGCTCGCGCTTGGTGTCCACAACGAACACCGCGCCCGGCAGCCGGTCCATGCCCCGGATGCCTTCGAAATACTTCCGCAACCGCGCGGCCTCCCGGCGAAGCCGCGACTGCTCCTGTTTCACGTAGTTGTTGATGGCGCCACTGGTCTCCATCTTTTCCAGCTCGTCCAGCCGCGCCATGGAACGTCGGATGGTGACAAAATTGGTCAACGTGCCACCCAGCCAACGTTCCGTCACCCAGAACTGGCCGCATTCCTTGGCCGTGTCACGGATCACCTGCTGGGCCTGCTTCTTGGTCCCCACGAAGATGATTCTGTCGCCGCGCAACACGACGTCGCGCAAGAACCGGCAAGCCTCCTCCAAAAGGGTGAGGGTTTTGCTCAGGTCAATGATGTGGATGCCGTTGCGCGCATCGAAGATGTAGGATTTCATCTTCGGGTTCCACCGGCGGGTCTGATGCCCGAAATGCACGCCGGCATCCAACAGTTCCTTGATTCCAATGCTCAGCACGATGCTTCTTCCCTTTCGTCCCACCGGTCCGCAACACGGTGGGCCATCCCGTATGGCCGGGATTCAAACCGATGTGGTTGTGGCCCCCTGCGCACCGACCGCGCAGGCTTTTTAAGACCGTTCCTCCCTGTGCGGCTCACCGTTGCGGCGGTGGTCCCGGCACAAGGGACCGCCAATCTAGCAAAACGGCCGCCTCTCGCAACATCGGACTCGAACGCCCCGGGCTGTCCGGACACGGCGGGGGCCGGATGCGCCTTGCTGGTGCACCCGGCCCCGCAGCCTTTCTCGATCCTCAAAACGGGCCCGATCAGCCCATCCCGCGCGCCGGCCTCACCGGACCACGCGGAAGTACTTCGCCGTGCCCGTGATCGGAATCACCGCCGGATTGTCCGTCGTCTCGGTCGTCCAGGTCGCACCCGGACCCAGCACCGGACTGCTCTCCAACCGGCCCCCGGCAGGACTCCACGAGATCACCACATTGTCGCCCTGCCGCGCCACCGTCAGCACCGGCGGCTCCACCGGCGCAGGCGCGGCCATGTAACCAATCACATCACCCGTCAGCCGCGGCGCATCCCCGTCCAACGGATCGTTCTCGCTGGTCAGCTTGTAGGTCACCGCCAGGTTGTCCCCACCGCTGCCCTCGCGATGAATCGCCTCGATGTAATACCGCTTGCCGGCTTCCAGGTAGATCCCCATTCCATAGGGGAAGGTGATCCCTCCGTCGGGCGTGAACTGATCCGAACGCCGCTGCGTGGCGTCCGTTCCGGACACCCACATCCGGGCATCGTTCCAATCCGACTGCGCCGCCACCAGCACCTTCGCCGCAGGCTGATCGCTGTTGGTGCTGATGTACAACCGACTCTGGTCGTCCGAACTGAGGAAGAACACATAGTTGCCCGTCTGCGGCGGGATGAAGAACCCGCTGACCCGACGGGCAAAGTTGTCCGCCACGTTCGTCCCGGACTCGAAGATCGTCCACTCGTTGACCTGCGACGGCAGCCCAATGTTGCCGTACACCAACGCATCGAAGGAAGCGCCCGGGAAGAACTCTTCCTTCAGTTTCCCAGGCACAAACACCGTGTCGGTGGCCACCGTCACCGTCGCCACCTGGCTGGTCACCGAGCCGTACTGCGACAACGTCACCACGCAGTCAATCTGCGCGCCGTTGTCATTGGTCGAGGCCACGAACGAGTAAACCGTCGTGGTCGCGTTGGCAATCGGCTGGCCGTTGCGACGCCACTGATAGGTGGCCGGATACAACGCATCGGTTTCAACGCCGATGCTGAACACCGCCGGATGCCACGCCCGCACCGTCACACTCTGCGGTTGCTGCGTGATGCTCAGCGAGGTCGGCGCCGGCAACTTCAGACCCACCACGTCGCCCCGCAGGTTGGAGGGCGTGCCGTCGGCAGGAGCCGGCTCACCAAACAACGTGTAGTAAACCGCCACGTTGTCGCCGCCGGTGCCCTCATGCTGCACGACCTCGATGTAGTAGCGTTGGCCGGCGGTCAGCGGAATGCCGTTCGCCCCCGGCATGGAACCATCCGGAGCCACAAACGTGCTCGAGTTGCGTTGTGAAACGTTGTTGCCCGTCTGCCAGGCACGCGTGGCGTTCCATGAGCTCTGCTGCGCGATCAACTGCTTGTTCGCCTCGTTCTCGTCGGTGCTCAGGAACAGGTCGGAGTCGTCATCCGACGAGAGGTAGAACACGTACAGACCGGTCGTCGGCGGCACAAACCACGTGCTCAACCGTTGGACGTAGTTGTCCGCCCAGTCGGTCACGTCCATCGCGGTGATGAACTCCCGGATGTTCGGCGGGCCGGCCTGGTTGTTCTCCACCTGCACGCGGGTGACGCTGCTGTTGTTCGGACCCCATACCTCCCGGCGAACGACGCCCCGGATGAAGACCGACTGCTGCACCGTCAGCGTGGCCTGCTCACTGGTTACAGTAAGGCCCGTGACGGGGATACTCACCACGCACCGGTAGGTGGCCCCGTTGTCAGCCATGCTGGCCACGAAACTCAGGGTGTCCGAGTTCTGGCCCGGCAGGTCCACACCGTTCCGCTGCCACTGGTAGGTGGGCGTGAGTTCCGAGTCCGTCTGCACCACCACACGGAACGTCACATCCAAACCTTCCCACTGGGTCACCGACTGCGGCTGCTCCACGATCGTCAGGATGGTCGGCTCCCAAGTAAGCAACCGGATCAGACCGTTGGTCAGGTTGGACGGCGTCCCATCAAGCGGGCCGCCGCTTTGGTACTCCTGGCTGTCCGTGGTCAGGAAATAAACACCCAGGTTGTCCCCGCCACTACCCTCGCGGTGGACGGCCTCGATCCAGTACTTCTGGCCCGCCACCAGCGGGATGCCAAGACTATAAGGCTGCGTCATGCCGTTGTCCGGCGTCCAAAGGTCCGACCGCTTCTGGGTGGTGGCCAACGGACCGCCCCCGCCGCCGTGGGTCATCCAGTTGTTCCGGCCGGACCAACCCTCCTGCTGGGCGATCAACCGTTTGCTGACCGGACTGGCATTGGTGCCCAGGTACAGGTCGGCATCGTCGTCAGCCGCGATCCAGAAAACGTAATTGCCGGTTACCGGCGGGACGAACAGGCCACTGACCCGGCTGGCATAGTTGTCGGCGTAATTGGCTGGGGCATCGAAGGCCTCGATGGCGCGAATCGTGGTCGGACGACCGTGGTTGCCCGACCGCAGATCAGCAAGGGTTCGGCCCGGATAATACTCCCACTTGAGGTAGCCCGTCACTTCCAAGGGCGCCACCACCGTGACCGTCCCGGTGGGACTGTACACGGAGCTGTCGCCCACCGATGCACGGCAATAGAACCTATCCCAAAACCCTTGACAGGTATAAATGAGTTAGTAGGATGGCGTTGTG